>Ga0210391_10000903_pt1 | contig 28595 bp, 22 predicted proteins | sample IncBWC12OmetaG_FD_160573 | JGI IMG/M metagenome (GOLD analysis project Ga0210391, IMG submission 160573) | Forest soil microbial communities from Barre Woods Harvard Forest LTER site, Petersham, Massachusetts, United States - Inc-BW-C-12-O ... | reverse complement strand
GCCTTGAGGCCGCTGCTGCGTACGTTCCTGCATGCTCTGGTGATCTTGTTCAAACTGCTTTTTCTGATCATCGTTCAAAATGGCTTCGATCTTTGAATTGGAGTCTCTGCGAATGCTCTGCATCTTTGCTTTCTTCTCCTCGGGGGACAGGGAGGAGTCTAGACGCAGCAATTGCATCCGTTGCTGTTGATCCATCAGAATGGGTTTGACTTGGTTCTGCTGATCGGTGGACAGGTTGTAGCGCCTGGTCATTCCAGCCAACTGCTGAGCCGGATCCCGATGGTCACCGGCCAGTCCTTGCTGCGGGGGTGGCGCCGAGGTTTCCGGAGGGAAACCGGGTTCCTGAGCAAACACATGAGTACCACACACGAGGCCAGCGGCCAAGACACTACTCTGTATAAGACAACTCAAGAGCTTCTTCATCGGAGCATTTCCTCCATCGCGTGGCGTGTACGAACACTGGCGTCTGTGTAGTCGCCCAGGTATTCGACGTCAGTCTACGCCGCTTAACTATCGAGTGTCGCTGTCAGGCGGGGAACGCTGCGCGGTCCGCAAGAAATGGATAAGGACCTACTACCCGGTCGGTGTCGACATCGTCAGGTTGCCGCCTTCCGGGCCTTACAGTTCCCGAGCTGGTCTAGCACATGCAAAGTCGGTTTTCAGTAAATTCCCCAGCCCGGCGAGTCTGGCTGGCAGGTTACTCAAAATCCCGTTTTTCGAGAACTGTCAGAGGCCGTACGCTTTCCAGCGACCGATTACTTCCTGTTTACCGGACCTCGAACAGGTTATTCTTTCCCGACCGGCATGAATCTGAAGGCTCCAAGAGGCACCATCTGGGTTGCTCTCGGCCTGGTTTTAGCTCTCATTATGTTCACGACTCTGGAGGTCGCAGGAGTCGTCGCACCGCGGGGCTTTGCGATACTCTGCCTCGTCGCAATGATTAGCGAGGATCCGGCAGCCGTCTATCCCAGCCCAGCGCTACTCATGGGAAGGTCTTCCGCTCCGAGGTAGGCTGGCTGTACAGGCTTGGCGCGTTCGATCAGCTTCTTTAGTTGACGGATTCTAGCGCATGCCTTGCACATTCTTCGATCCATGTAACGGTAGGTATTAAGGTCATCGAAAGGGTGACCGTGACTACACCGGTCCTTTCGTGTGTCGTGGTGCTCATTTTCCGATTGGGTGTCTTCATATAGATGCTGAGGGTTAACACACCAAGGATGATCACACGAATGCAGTAACATTTCCGGCCATCGGTGCCATACCAGGAACCAGACATAATTCGCGGCCCTGTAATCACGTCCAGCAACCTGAAAATACCCGTAGCCGATGTCACTACGGCAGCCTAACCATTCCCAACACTCTCCATTGATTCGGAGCTTGTCCAAGTGTTTGTGGATCATCTGTTCACTCCTCGGCTAAATCGAGAGCCTGTTTAGCGGGGTAGCTACAGACTAGGGGCTGGTCTCGCGGTCCAAAAACTCCAAAAGAGACTGGACCAATCCCCGGTACCATTCGGCGGATTACTTCAGTTATAGAATCGCAATGCGCAGGGTAAACGAAATCATCTTGGCGCTTTCGCGCATCATCGGCGAACAACGTTCCCTCGCCTAGTCCCCGATATTGCAAGCTTCTACGCGAACAAATAGTGTGTGGTCCCCAGCTCATCGAACCTTTGTCGCGACGCGAACCACCCGGAAAGTTTGGTTTCCAGTGAGTTCACTGTATGACGGAGTCAAGTTGGCCAGCAACAAAAGATTCATCAGAAACCACGCTACGGCCTCAAATAGACAAGCGGCAAACTCGTGCCGCTTCTCCAACGCCGCCGCCAACAAGACGAAAGGCAGAGCAAGCGTCCCGGCCAGCCATCCGTGCGAAACATAATGCATGGCGAGTAGTTGCTCAGTTTCTCAGGCAGCATGAACAGTCGCAAGGGATTCATAAGCGGACCGTGCACCAGAGCAATCGCCTGAAAAGTGGGGTTTTCGGTAAATTCCCGGCGCCCGTGGGTACCAAGGCGAGCAAGTTACCGAGATTCCCGGCACCCGCTTCCGGGAAGTTCGGCGCTCATTATTTCCGGTAACGACCACCCCGTCCACAATTCGGCGGAGCCGACCCTTCGTCAACGAATGCTCGAATGCGATACAGTGCTCAGGTGCTATAGTTATCAGCCTGTTTGCAAGTTCGAATGACCCCAGATCAAAGGAGACAAATATGCCTATGGTAATCGTCACAGCGCAGGTTCAAGACCCCGTGAAGTGGGAAGCAGGCTTCCGGACGCATGGCGACCTGTTCCGGAAGACGTATTCCCTCCGCTCACCGGTCCATTACACGATCACAGGAAACGAAGTCGCGATCTGCATGGAGCCAGAGAACGTGAAGTCGTTTAAGCAAGCGATGGAGTCGCAGGCGACGGTAGAAGCCATGGCCTCTGACGGCGTCAAGCGCGAAACCGTGAAGACATTTGTCCTGGACAAGGAAATGAAACTGTAGAACGGCGATAGTGCACGCCCGGCTTCGGAGAACCTAAACTCCCGGCCCCGCAAAAACGCAATTTTTGACTGGCCGCCCGCGTTGGCGCGCCCAAGCTTCGCGACCCCGCGATGAGCTAATTAGAATCGGCGTTCGCGAACTACCGGCAAAGTCAGGTTTTTCGGTCACTTTGCTACAGCCAGGCACAGGGCGGGCGGGTTACCGAAAATCCTCGTTCATCGGGAACAAGTGCTACATCTGCTGGAAAAGGTACATCTGGTCTACGATCCCGATCGTGGTCGTGTCGAAGAGCAGAACATTTACCTGCGGCGGGGATGCCGCTGGAAGTCGTTGCTGAAGCGGCCTGGCGTAGCCGAGACTTCCATCAGCTCCGATGCCTGCTGCCGGTGTTCCTCGAAAGAGGCGGGTTTTTGCGGTTTCGCGTTGTCGATGAGCCGGACATCGTTCCCGGTCAGGCCTGTTATGGGATTGCCCTGCTTGTCCGTCACGGTTACATCGGTGAGCACGACCCGCGAGTTGACCTGCAGCGTATAGGATGGCTGATTCAGAGAGGCCGGTGAACTGGCATTCTGTCCCAAAGCCGATACCGGCGTGGTCCCGATCAGCAGCCAAACTCCCGTCGCCGCCAGAACCCTCGGACCACGCTTGTAACCCATTATGACATGCCACTTCCGGCAAGAGTCTCAGGGCGCACCGGGGAGCATAAGGTGTTTACAAATCCAGTCCATTGGCTCGCGTAAACGACTTCTCGAACGAAAGCCGGCGAGGAGTCGCTTTGATCTATTTACCCTTCATAGTCATTGAAATAACATGGTACCGAATTGAGCATCCTTGCGTAGCCATGCGTTCTGGATGACGATGTTCCAAATGACAAACAGGGCAGGAAATCACGATTTGAACTCGCCTCCACACATCTTCTATGGCTGGTGGATTGTTGTTGCGGCATTCCTCAACCTCTTTTTAGCGGTGGGTATCATCTTTTACGGTTTTCCTGTTTTCTATCCCGCGTTTGTGGCCTCGTTAGGATTCACCCGAGCTCAGGTGACACAAGGGTTCCTGCTCGGCTTTGTCGTGGTTGGACTACCTGTTGGTTTGTTGGCCGGCGCATTGATCGATCGCATTGGGGCTCGTTGGGTAATACTTTCTGGTGTGGGTTTTATCGGCCTGCCGCTCATTTTAATGGGTTCGATTACGAAGTTTTGGCAGTACGAATCGCTCTGCATCCTGGAAGTAGTGGGTTACACTCTGGCCGGACCGCTTGCCAATCAGGTTCTTATCTCGCGGTGGTTTCGAGCGCGGCGCGGCCGAGCGATGGGTTACGCCTACTTGGGGCTTGGCCTGGGCGGGGTCGTTTCTCCTCCGCTAGCCAATTTCCTTATGCGGAATTTCGGATGGCGCAACGCGCTGGAAATTATCGGAGCGCTCATCTTAATTGTGCTTTTTCCTGTGGGGTTTTGGATTACACGCTCAGATCCGGCTGAAATGGGTCTCGCGCCGGATGGGGTTTCACCCACTCTCGGCGAGGCCAAGGATTTGGACGAACCCCCTTCCAGCACAGTCTCAGCGGCAGTTCGCACGACAAACTTTTGGCTCATCTTAGCTGGAGCCACGCTTGTTATCGGCGCGATCAACGCCGTAGTTCAGCATTTTATTTTGTTTATGAAAGACCAAGGATATTCGGCGACTGCCGCGGCACGGTTCCTGTCGATTCTGCTCGCCTTCAGTCTGGGGGGCCGTGTGGTGGTAGGCCACTTTGCGGACAGGTTCAGGAAAAAGAACACCATGGCGCTGTTCTATCTGCTGCTCGGGGGGGCAATCCCTCTACTGTATATCGCGCACCAACCTGTGGCGGCCTTGGCTTTCGCAGGGGTATTCGGCTTTGCCATGGGGGCCGATTACATGTTGATTCCATTAGTGACGGCCGAATGTTTCGGAGTCGCCTCCCTTGGCAAGCTACTTGCCTTGATCATCATGGGATATTCCATCGGGCAATGGGTGGCGCCGTGGATAGCTGGAATGATATTCGATACCTATCATAGCTATAGCCTGGCGTGGACTATCTTTAGCGCCTCAGGTTTACTGGGCGCGGCGGCGATCTTTGGAATTTCCGGTTCGTCCAGGACGGGACCAGTCAGCGGCGATATGCAGTACTCGCTTCGAAGCTCGCGAGACTGAACAGCGGCGTTCAGGATTTGACATACTTCCCGCGAATCGGCTAGGGTTGTGGCCTTGACTGGAACGCGTTCTACTAGAAAGAATATCCGTTCAGGGCAGGTGCAGTCCTCCATGAAGAAGAACCGTTCTCCGGTTGAGACGCAGCGGGAACATTCCATTCGAAAGGCGGGACAGTTCACTGTCCGTGCCACTCACTGCTGAAATGCGCAAGCCTGGAGGCATATACTCGGCAGCCATCTTACTTGCCTGCGTCAGTCTGATCGCATTCCATGCTGTTTCTGTGCGGTCCGAAGCCCTGCATGGGAATACACCGACAGCAAGCTTGCCCATTCGAGACGACTTCAATACAGGCAACTTGAATGCCTGGGAGATGCCTTTCCCCGAAGACTGGGAGATTCTCAAGGAAGGTAGCATTGAATATCTCCATATGAACCACAACCGGGCACCCGGCGTTCCTCGCCGGCCACTGCAGTTCGCACGTTTGCGCGGTGTAGAGGTGGGCAGCTTTATCCTCAATGTGAAAGTCCGCCGCGCAGGTGGTTCAATGATTGTGGTTTTCAACTACGTAGATACGCTTCACTTCTACTATGTTCACCTTTCTGAGAATCCCGGGACGGAAGTAGCCGTCCACAACGGCATATTCATTGTTGACGGTGGTGACCGCCGGCGGATTTCGGGTCTGGATGCCGCTGCGGCGCTCCCTGACCGCTCCTGGCACGAGGTGCGAATTGTACGCAATGTCCTCTCAGGCTCTATCCAAGTTTTTCTGAACAAGGAAACGAGACCGCGATTTTCTGTGCTCGACCGCACCTTCACAAGAGGACAAATTGGACTTGGTTCCTTTGATGAAACCGGCGACTTTTCTCATTTCGAGTTACTCCCAAATGAGGGCCAGCCTTCCCCTGCAGCGAAGGAGTAACGTTCTCACTTGATGACGCACGATCCGATACGGTTGGACGCAACATGGATTCCGGGCGCTCTGCTCTTGTCAGACGAGGCTGGCTGGAACCAAAATGCCGCAGACTGGGCAGTCTTTTTCAAGTATGGAACGGTGCTCGGATTCGTTATTGCGGACCGTTTGGTGGCGACTGCGGCGGCCCTTCCCTACGGTGACGCCTTCGGATGGATTTCGATGGTGCTGGTAACCGCCGAATGGCGCCGGCGTGGTCTTGCGACCAGTCTCACCGCAGCCTGCACGTCGCTCCTGCGCGATGCGGGGCGGGCTGCGCTTCTGGACGCAGTACAGGCCGCAACACCCCTCTACACAGCACTCGGCTTCTTGCCGCTCGGCACGATGGAGCGATGGGAAGGATATGGTGGCGGGGACATAGGCGCGGTCACCCCCGCCAAGCTTGAGCTGGACGAGTTCGCGTTCGGGGCCGACCGGCGCTTCCTGCTGGAGGACTTCCTAGCGCGACCGCGTAGTCTTGCGTTCAGTTCTCCCAACGGCTTTGCCATCTCGCGCCAAGGCTCCAAAGCTTGCCATCTAGGGCCCATCGTCGCCCAACCCGCGGAAGCTGCTGCGCTGTTGACTGAAGGAATCCGTGCGGCTTCGGGCCGTCTTGTGGTGGATGTGCTCGATGCAGGAAGCGTGCTGATTCCGACGCTGACCGCGCATGACTTTCGCCGGCAGCGCTGCTTCACCCGCATGGCCCTTGGCCTCGCCGCACTCCCCGGTAAGCCCGCCCAATTAATGGCTGCCGCTGGGCCGGAATTCGGCTGAATGGGCGGAAGAAATCTTTTCTCTGAGATTCAGACTTAAAATGTCGAGTGTTACGGCAAAATGTGGCCGGTCCGCCGCGAGGCGCCATCGCAGAGCTTAGGAGGGCTTTGCAGGGTATACGGCTGATCAACGGTGCAACCGGGGTGCAACCGGAGGTCCCCGGTGAAAATAACTTCATGCCAGCCGCCGCTTTGGAAAGTGAGCCGCAGCGCCACGCTTCCAGTCACCGAGGGCGCTCAATCTTAATAGGACAGGAAACCCACGAATGGCCGCAAATAATCACATCGACCTTGTAGTCAAGACTCTGGCAGTTCTTGAAGCACTGGCCCTCAGCGAATTCGGCAAACCACTTAAAGAGATCGCTAAGGAAGTTGGCCTGGTAAAAAGCTCCGCGTTTCGCATCCTGTTCACCCTGAAAGAGGCCGGCTACGTGGAACAACCGGAGACCAATGGGGTCTACCGTCTCACCCTCAAGACCACTGGCCTGTCGCGGCGGAACGCGAAGCAATTGGGATTGGCAGCCGTCGCCAAACCCCACCTCGCCATGCTTCGCGAGAAACTGGATGAGTCAGTGGCCCTGGCAGAGCGTCTGGCGGAGTCCGTCATCCTGATTGATGTCTTCGAGACATCACATCCTCTTCGGCTGAGCCTACATATTGGCGATGATTGCCCTATACACGCAACAGCGCTCGGGAAAGCGGTAGCTGCCTTCCTCTCGTCCAGGGAGCTTGCGCCATTCCTGGCCAAGTCGAAACTCGCTCAGTACACCAAACACACTTATACAAAAGTGCGTGACTTGAAGTTGGACCTGGAGCGCACGCAAAGAGCCGGCTATTCTTTGAACGCCGAGGAAACCGTGACCGGCGCTTTTATCGTGGGTGCTCCCATCTTTGACTCCCAATCGTCAGTCTGTGGCGCCGTCAGCGTCAACATCCCAACCGCACGCTGCTCGGCTGCACGGAAGAAACTGTTGATCGCTTCGGTGATCGAAGTCGGCAGGCTGATTTCGGCTGACCTTGGCGCCATTGGCTTCGTCCGCTAAAGCATTTTCACCTGGTAGCACTTGCCATCCATAACCGCGCTTAGGACAACCAACGATCCACGTTCTCCTGAACAAACTGGTCGTCGACCAAATGTGGATAGGCTGCTGTCACTCGGTCAAGATCCTCAGCCTGACCGGGCGACAGATCTTCCCCCGGATCCAGACACCACCGCCCCCCCATCAGCCCCTGTCTGCGAAGGATCTCGTTGATGCCCGCGATGCATCCATGGAAATGATGGGCAACGTCGAAGAGCGCCGCATTCATGTCGGTCACCTCTGCATTTCGCAGAAACCACATGGGATCAATAGGCTCCCCCGACTGTACAACTCGATGGAGTTCCCGCTGCAGCTCCACTGCGCGGGCCGTCCACACAGCCCAGTGTCCGAGTAAGCCGCCGGCGAATCGCAGCGTCTGTCCACCAAAGTGGAATTGGGAAAGCAGGTCAAGAACGATGTGGTCGTCATTGCCTGTGTAAAGTGCAATCTCGCTCGCACGGCCGGATGCGGCTACACCGCGCAGAACGTCTTGGGTTGCGTAGCGGTCGAAGGGCGCAATCTTAATTCCGACCACGCTCTCTATCTCGGCGAACGCTCGCCAAAACTCAAACGGGAGAGACTGACCACCAACGGCGGGCTGAAGATAGAAGCCAATAACAGGAATGATCTCTCCAACCGCGCGAACGTGAGCGATACGCTCTTCGGCCGATGCTCCTGCCAGAGCAGCCAAGCTCAGGAGTGCCGCGTGGTATTGAAGTCCGCTAGCGATTTCGGCCTCGTGCGTTGCCTGCGGCGTTTTCCCGCAGACGCCCGCGATGCGAATGACATCTTTTGAACCTAGCTCTTCCGCTGCCAAGGCTAACACCGGCTCATATAAACCAATTTTCGGGTCGCGAATCTGAAACTGGGTCGTGTGTACACCCACCGCAGCGCCGCCCGCACCTGCCGCGAGATAGTACCGTGTAAGTGCCCGTTGACGCCGCTCGTCCAACTTACGCATCTTCGTGAGCGCTAGTGGATGAGCCGGAATGACGGCACCCGCCTTGAACGAATACTGCCAGTTGAATTTAGAAGGTGCCATGGGGCTTCCTATCGCTTTCCTAATCGTGACAGAAGTCTCTTCACACGCAAATCCTGAGGGGCGCATCGCTAAAACAAACGAATCGAGGCATGGGAATTTATACCGCTTTCTCCCTCACGCACCAATCCGGCCCGTGCAAGATCTTTCTCAACCCATCTTGACAGATTCTCCGGAAAGGAGGTAACGTGGTGGCCATCGGAACGCGTTCTACTGGAAAGAATACACGATCCATGGTTGATATCGTCCTCAATGAAGAGAAACTCGAAGAACGTCTGACGACTCCTTCGGAACGGGATGTTGCTGCTGCGTCTCAGCTCGAAAGCGACGTAATGATTCTCGGGGCGGGCGGAAAAATCGGCCCGAGCCTGGCCGTGCGCGTGGCCCGGGCAATTAAGAAAGCTGGGCTGAAGCACAGAGTGATCGCCGTCGTTCGTAAGGAGAGGGAGGGTACTTTCGGAAGATTTTCTGAAAGCGTCGAAGTCGTTGAGGCGGATCTGCTCGATCCAAAGAGCTTCGACACTCTGCCTGATGCGCAGAACGTGGTGTTCATGGTTGGCCGGAAATTCGGGTCCGTGGGGGATCTACCTCTTACCTGGGCCACGAATGCCTGGATAGCGGGATTGGCGGCCCAGAGGTTTCGTCGTTCCAGGATAGTGGTGTTTTCAACAGGAAACGTCTACCCATTTGTTTCCGTGGATGGCCCGGGCGCCCCCGAGCACACAACTGTTGCTCCAGTAGGTGAGTATGCTCAATCCACGCTTGCGAGAGAGCGCATCTTTGAATATTTTTCCAATACTTATCGCACGCCGGTCCTGCTGTTTCGGCTCAACTACGCGGTTGATCTGCGCTATGGAGTTTTGCTCGATATCTGCGAAAAAGTGTTTTATGGAGAACCGATCGACCTAACAACTGGCTTCGTGAATGTGATCTGGCAGGGAGATGCCAACTCTTATTGCTTTCGTTCGTTTGCTCTCTGCGATTCACCCGCCCAGACCCTGAATGTTACAGGTTTGAAGAAGCTTTCCGTACGCGATGTCGCACACAGATTCGGTCATCGCCTCGGCAAGCAGCCAAACTTCGTCGGAACGGAATCGAAAAGCGCTCTTCTCAGCGATGCGTCTCGATGCACAGAGCTACTGGGAGCGCCCGACATCAACGAGGACGAGCTGATCGAGATGACAGCCGATTGGTTCAGCGCTGGTGGCGTGACACTTGGAAAGCCCACGGGGTTTGAGAGACGCGATGGCAACTTCTAGAGTTCATTGACACTCGCGGCTATCTGGTGGGCCCTATACGGCTGAAGGCATTGTGTGTGATGTTCTCCGTCACCCACAACTGGAAGGAACGACGGTAATTAAAGGTCTCACGTCCGGTCAGTCCTAAAGACCCTTCGGCCGTGCCCAGAAAAAGCAAAGGAAAGCGGGATGATCACGAGAAGAAATTTCCTCGCAGGAGCTACGGCAATCTCAGTGGCCCCGCTGATCCCGGGAGTCTCCGACGCTGCTTCCGCGCAAAGTATGACAAATGTGACAGGGGCAGAGTTAAGGCGACGAAAGGAGCTGGAGACCTTTCTCAAAGTCTTTCCCCCTTCCAGAACACCGAAATCCGGTCGTATGAATGCGCACGACAAGACCTGGGAAGACTGGCTCAGGCGGACAGGGGAGCTCCCTCCGGACTTCGAAATGATGGAGTCCATTCCTGGCCTACCGGACCCACTTCTCCTGACTGAAAATGGTGGGAAGACGATGGTGACAACCGAGGTCCTGTGGAATCGGCAGAGAGAATGGGTCCGCTCGCAAATGGAGCAGTGGGTGTTTGGCCGGATGCCTACGGCCCCGGATAACCTTCGCGGTATCGTTACCGACCGCAGGCGCGAGGGAACCACGACGGTGCAGGACGTACGGCTCGAGTTTGGCCCCGATCATCGCGGGATTCTGCACATCCAATTGATTATTCCCGACGGAGGCGGACCTTTCCCGGTCTTCCTGACGAATCACAACCGAAGACTGACGTGGCTCTATACCGCAGTACGCCGTGGCTATCTAGGCTGCTTCTACGCAGCCTCTGATCCTGCTATGGGAGGCTACAGCGACGATTCAGATGGGTACATTGAGGTTTATCCGGAGTATGACTTTTCCTGTTTGGCACGCTGGGCATGGTCTGCGTCGCGTGCGGTGGACTACTTAGTTACATTGCCCGCAGTCGATAAGGGCAAGATAGGCCTTGCAGGGCACTCACGTTATGGCAAACAGGCCTTGCTGGCAGCTGCATTCGACGATCGGATCGGGGCGGTGATCCCGTCGAGCGGGAATACGGGAGAGTGTGATCCCTGGCGATATACGACGGACATGTTCGTCAATGAAAGCCTCGAGAAGATCACGGCGGACTTTCCTCACTGGTTTCACCCACGGCTGCGATTCTTCGCAGGCCGTGAGGATAAGTTGCCGGTGGACCAGAATATGTTAGCGGCTTTGGTCGCGCCGCGCGGACTGATGATGTACAGCGGGTACGCCGAATCTGAGGGCAATCCCTTTGGTTACGAACAAGCCTATCGTTCCGTGGAACGAGTCTATGAGTTTCTTGGGCACAAGGAGAATCTGTGGCTCGATCTCCGCGATGGCGAACATCCGCCGACCGTGGCGGACACGGAAAGGTTTATTGATTTTCTGGATACGGTCTTTGGCCTCAAGCAGTTTCCGAGACGTGAGAACTTCGTGCTGGGTTATACGTTCGAGAACTGGCAGAAGCTATGCGGGGTAACGATCGATCCTCTTTCTTATCCCCAGCAGCCGGCCGGCGCTTTCCTGAATGATAAGGCCGGCCATCCGATTGGTTCGGCTTCGCAGTGGGCAGAACAGAAGAAGGCGATCCAGCAGAAGCTTTCAGCACTGCTTGGCGAGGCACCTCCGCGGGTGCCATTCGAGTCGCCCACTAACTTTTCGGAAGGTGGCCTAAAGCCCTACTACTATACGGAGGGTTGGCTCTCTCTGGTTTACAGGAGACCCTTCAACGATGAGAGCGTGCAGCCGCGATACATGGGCGAAGGGCTCGGGGTGGTCGGGCTGCCGTTTGGCGACGGTCTGACAGGCGAGCTCTTTTATCCGGCTACCGAAGGTGGCAAGCCTCGGAGTAACAATTTACCCGTGGTCATCTGGCTTCATCCTTACACGTACCAGAATGGATGGTCGGCTTACCGGCCGTGGATTGAAAGCGAATGGGTCTACGACCGGGATTTCCGGCCTTCGTTCTTTCAACTGGTAAAGAGAGGTTTTGTTGTATTTGCCTTCGACCAGGTCGGATTCGGAACTCGGATCCACGAGGAGAAGAACCTCTATCAGCGCTATCCCCGGTGGTCAATTTTGGGCAACATGATGGCTGATACGCGAAGTGCGATCGATGGTCTTGCTAACCTGGAAGAGATCGATTCGACGCGAATCTTTCTTCTCGGCTATGCGCTTGGGGGCAAGGTTGGCCTGTTAACGGCGGGGTTCGACGATCGTATTAAGGGCCTCGTTTCAATTTGCGGCTTCGACCCATTGCGGCTTGACACAGCTTCGAGTGGCACGGAGGGTATCCGGCAGTATTCGCATCTTCATGGTTTGTTGCCCGGTCTCGGTTTCTTCCTAGGGCACGAAGATCGCGTGCCATTTGACTTCGACGAGATACTCGCAACGGTAGCTCCGAAGCCGACTTTGGTGGTCGCGCCGACGCTGGACCGTTATGCCCGAATCGAGGATGTGCGACGCGAGGTCGAAGCGTCGCAGAAGATTTATGCCCTGCTTGGCCATCCCGAAGCTTTGACCTTGGAAACGCCGCTGGACATTAACCGCTTTGCCCATACCACCCAGGAATCGGCCTTTGACTGGCTTGCCCGGCAATGAGAGTGCCGGCCGCGAAGGGATTGCCGTAACGATGGAAATTCGACTCGAAGGAAGAGCACGGCAAAAAGTGGTGCGCGCTGGTGGATTGTGTAAACACGCATTTGCCCGTTCGTTGATGGATGCACCCAGGATTTCCATATGCTCGCGCTCGAAATACATTGAATCTGCAAAATGAGGAGAAGTGTATGAACTCAGGTGAGGCTGTCAGGGTACACAAGTGGGCGGGTTTAGCTTTGCTGATGTTGCTTTCCGTGATATCCGCCTTCGCGCAGGGCGGACAAGGGAAGGTTAGCGGTCTCGTTACGGATCCCAGTAGTGCGATCGTCGTTGGAGCACAGGTTGTGCTGCACAACAATGCGACTGGACTGACCCAACATACCGTTACCAATGCCGCAGGCCTTTACACGTTCCCCTCGGTCAACCCTGGCGAATACGACGTTACGGCGAGCCAGAAAGGATTTACCAATATCGCCCATGAGCACGTTACGGTGAACGTTGATCAGACCACCGAATTGAATATCACCATGCAAATTGGAAACGCCACGGAAACAGTTACCGTGTCTGAGACCAGCAATTTGATTGATCCGGGTAACTCAACTGTCGGTACGCTGATCACGGCTCCAACCATCGATCGCGTTCCCTTGCTGTACCGCAATGTCTACGACCTGGTGCAGTTGAGCGCGGGCGTGACTCCGCCGAACGGATCCCCGAACTCAAGCGATTCAACGCAGTCGATTCAGAACATTTCCCTTGGCCGTCCCGGGATCGACATCTCCGCCGCCACCATTAATGGAGCCATCCTGGAATCTGTTTTCTACATGCTGGACGGCAGCCCGCTTGGGGTTGCGGATAACTTCCCCGCAGCCATCTTGCCGGCGATGAATATTCCCGAGGACGCCGTCGACGAAGTTCGCGTGGAAACGCAAAACACCTCGGCTTCTTACCAGGCCGGCGCCGCCGGCGTCATCAGCATGGTGAGCAAATCGGGGACCAACCGTTTTCATGGCGATGCTTTCGGCGTATTTCGTCCCAACGTGCTGTCGGCAAACGAATATTTCAACAAGCAAACTCAATTTGCCAGCGGACTACCCAACACTCCTCCGAACTTTCACCGTTATCAGGAAGGAGGGGCGATCGGCGGCCCGATCAAGAAAGACAAGCTGTTTTTCTTTGGAGACTACGAGGATACCCAGCAGGTGGAGTTTGAGGGCATCGATTACTTCACCGTTCCGACGAGCGCCGAAAAAACGGGCAACTTTTCGGCAATGAGCTTCAACATTTACAATCCGACACTGCCCGACAACGCCGATGGAACCAGGCAGCAATTTGCGGGAAACATCATCCCCAACCCGAACCCTATCGGTCTGTTGTTTCTGTCGAAGATGCCGACGTGCAACCTCCCCAATCCTTCGACCTGCGATTCGGCCACAACTGACGTTGTGAACAACTACGGACTGCCAGGGCTAAGCCCCTTTAGTGCACACAGGTTCGACGTTCGTGTTGATTGGGCCGCGACCGAAAAGCAGCGCATTTTCGCCCGCTATTCCTTTGCGAATACGTTCAATGCCTCTGCCAATGTCTTCCCCAGCGGGTGGGATATCAATTACGCGCAAAACAGCACCCACGGTCGCAATGTCGTCGTAGGGGACGATTTGACTCTGAATTCTGCTACGGTGCTGAGCTTGCGCTACTCCTATGCGCGTAACTATCAAGTGCAGGGAGGGCCCGCGTCCTACAGCACCATCGACATTACCTCGTTGGGCTTTCCCGCCTCACTAGCCGCCGAGGTGGACTATAAGCAGTTGCCGCTCATGCTTTTTGGCGACGTGGGCCAGGGGGTTGGCGGCACCGGCAATTACAATATTCTTAGTTACGCAACCATGAATAGCGACACGAGTGCCGCGATAACCAGGACTCTAGGCAAGCATGACATATCAGTCGGCTTCGAGTGGATGAGGCGCCTCGAGAATGGCGGCCAGCCGCCGTCGCCAGCGGGCGCCTATGAGTTTGATATCAGTGCTACGGATCAGTCGATTGTGAGTGGTGCGGGCGGCAGCGATTTTGCCTCGGCGCTGGTCGGCATGTCAGCTAACCCGAACGGAGCCAACCCCGAACAAAATTTCTATCCCAACTTGAGCAAGAATATCTTCACGGCCGAGGCCGGTAACTATTATGGCACCTTCATCGAAGATACCTTTCATCCCCTGGCAACGCTGACCATAACAGCCGGCTTGCGCTGGGAGATCTTCGGCGGGGCCAATGAACGCTACAATCGCCTGGAATACTTCAATCCCACCGCCGCCAATACCGTGAGTGGCGTCTCCTATACCGGGGCGGAAGTGTACGTGAACGGCAACGATCGGTCGGCGGTTACGACGAATATGAAGGACTTTGGACCGCGGCTGTCTTTGGCGTGGCAGGCGATGCCGCGCCTGGTTGTACGTGGCGGCGCCGGAATCTACTATGGCCCCAGCACACATCAGGTCGCTGGCGCGAACATCAACTCCGATGGTTTCTCATCCAACACGACCTGGAATGGTACTTGCTTTAACGCGGATGGCAATACCGTATTCAACGGCACCTCCTGCGGGACGAATGCGGGTAGTCCGGTGAACGTCTTTAGTGGCCCCTATTCCCTGAGCAACCCATTTCCCAATGGAGTTGTGCCCACTTTCACGACTGCGCCGTCGGGCCTGGGGAATAATCTCGGCATAACCTTGAATACCGTGCTGCGTTCTCAGCGTGACCCAACTATCTACAACTACAATTTCGCTATCGAGTATGAACTCCCGCATCAGGTGGTGGTGACGGCCGGTTATGTCGGTAGCCGGGGACTGTTCCTGCCATTCTCCAGCGTCGATCTCAACGAGCTTTCGTTGGGCCAGATTGCCCAATACCAGTCGGCATTAACCAACACCACAGTTCCCAACCAGTGGGCATCGATCCTGCCCGCGACGAACGCGAACTACCAGTCGCCCACCGTGCCGCTATTCGTAGCCGTCCAGCCCTATCCGCAATTCGGAAACGGGCTCTACGGCTCAGGAAACGGCATCATTGTTAACGGCTATCCCGCCGGAGATTCCGAATACAGTTCCCTGCAAACCAAGGTGCAGAAAAGGCTCATTAAGCACTTCACCACGCTGTCCACCTTCACCTGGGGAAAGATCATGACCGACGATGGCAACCCTCCTGCCGGATTTGTGGCATCGCACAAGGGCAGCGCTCAAGATTGGCGGAATCTTAAATATGAACACTCAATCAGTCCTCAGGATGTCAAGTACCAGTTCACGGGGCAGGCATCTTACGACTTGCCCTGGGGTGCGAACCTGGGATGGATGTCCCAAGTTGTGGGCGGCTGGACCGTGAATGGAATCGTTTATCTGAGCACGGGCGTTCCCATCAATGCACCTTCCTCGGGAACCAGCCCTTCGTTCTTCAATCAGAGATCCGATATGATTTGTAATCCTGCAAAGGGTGCTCCGCATACCGCAGCAGCATGGTTCAACGACAGCTGCTTTATTCAGCCGGGCGGTGCCGCCAATCCAAACCCGTTCATTCCGGGAGACGCTCCGAACTACCTTGATAACGTTCGCACCAAAGGGGCACGCAACCTGGATCTTTCCCTTTATAAGACTTTCAAAATCCGCGAATCCGTGGCTCTGCGCCTCGATGTCTCCTCGTACAACTTCACCAACACCCCGCAGTTCGGGTATCCAAGCGTCCCCAACGTCGTTAGCGCGGCGCAGCAGGGTCTTCCTTTTGGACTGATCACGAATACGGTCAACACGCCGCGACAATACCAGTTTGGCGCGCGCCTTACGTTCTGAGGAGGTCAGCCGCCAATAAGCGCACGCATTGGAACCGCGAACGGTGTGATCAACAGCACTGCGTTTGGAACGGTGACCAATGCACAAAATCCTCGCAGAGGAAGGTGTTTTTCTTACGTGTCTGAAACTAGCGATCTACCATTGGTGGTCCTGACTCCGCAAGCAAGTTCTGGCAGGCCTGAGGGCGTGTCTCGACGAGAAATGGCGAGAAGACTCCTGGGAGCGGCTACAGCATGGTCGTTGGGCGGGTCGCATCCCGTCTGGGGTCATCTCCTGAACGAGACTCCTCTACTTGCTCCCCACGCTGACGTCGATCTTTCCAGTGCGAATTGGAAGCCGCTATTCTTGCAGCCCGAACAACATGAGGCTCTGCAATGTTTCTCGGAGGCTGTCATTCCCGGATCCACGAAAGCGCTGGTGAGCCGCTTCATTGATCTGTTGCTGAGCGTAGATAGTTCCGCTCATCAGGAGAAGTTTCTCGCCTCTCTTTCAGCCATCCAGGCGGAAGGAAATCAGCGATTTGGGAATGCGTTTCAAAGACTTTCTAACCCGCAGCGTGATTCCGTATTGACTGTTGTTTCCACCTCGCCCGAACAGAGCACGATTCGAGAATCGTTTGAAGACCTGAAAGAGTGGGTTGTAGGCTCGTACTATTCTTCTGAGATGGGCATGAAAGAGCTGGGTTGGACGCCAAATCGCTTTTTCCCCAGCTTCCCCGGATGCACGCATTCAGAAGAGCATTTATAAGGAGGAAATCGCCGTACAACTTTTTATGCGCGGGCGCAATGAGTCGTCGTGAGGACGAGTAATTTCGATATACCGGGTGCGGGGCTAACCATGAATTTTCCTACAGAGCGGTCCAAGCAAATCTATGATGTCCTCATCGTGGGTTCCGGCGCATCCGGCGGTTGGGCCGCCAAACGACTGGCCGAGGCAGGGCTAAAAGTTGCATTGTTGGAGGCCGGGCGTCCGCAATCCTCCAGTAATTTTTCCGAACACATGGCCGCATTCGAGTTGAAGTACCGCGACATGGCTCCGGCAATCATGCGTAAGACTCGCCCTATTCAATCGAAGCTTTACGCTATCAGTGAATACAACTATGACTGGTTCTGCAATGACATAGACGAACCTTATACCACGCCTGCTGACAAACCTTACAACTGGCTCGGGCGCGTTCGCATGGTTGGAGGCCGGACGAATGTCTGGGGCCGCTTATGCCTGCGCTTTAGTGACTGGGATCTGAAAGCTGCGTCGAACGATGGCTATGGTGAAGACTGGCCGCTCAGCTACAAGGATCTGGCGCCGTACTACGACCTGGTAGAGAAGTATGTGGGTATCACGGGCATGGCCGAGGGTCTGGAAGAGATTCCGGACGGGCAGTTCCAACCGGCGATGCCGCTTACCTGCCAGGAAACCATTTTTCGAAACTCCATAAAGCAAAAGCTTGGTCGTACTGCCACGCTCTGCCGATCAGCGAACCTCACCAAGCCGCAAAATGGCCGTGGTACCTGCCATTATTGTGGGCCTTGCGAACGCGGGTGCGTGACCCATTCGTACTTTAATTCTTCTTTCACGACGGTTGCGGACGCTTTGACTTCGGGGAATTGCACATTGATTACGAATGCCATGGTGTACAAGGTTTTGATGGACCCGGACGAAAATCGGGCCCGCGGCGTTCTGTATGTCGACCGGAACTCAAAGCAGGAGCGAGAGATCTACGGACGAGTGGTCGTTCTGTGTGCGCAGGCGCAAGAGTCGGTTCGCATTTTGTTGAACTCGGAGACAGCGGGACATTCGGGGGGCGTTGCCAACTCCAGCGGGGTTCTTGGGCGCTATTTCACCTCCCATATTGCGAGTGCGGGCGGAGTCGGCGAATTTCCGGCGTTGGCATCGACCCCGAACTTGGGAGGGCCGGTGAGGCCCATCGGAATCTACATAGCCCGCTTTCGTAACACCCAGAAAGGGCCAGCCTCAAAGAATTTCCTGCGAGGCTACGGATTCGAAGGCGAATCCGCGGTAGAGTTCAACTGGCACGCCCCGGGGTACGGTGAAACCTACAAGAGGGCGGTGCATGAGCCGCGGGTCTCTCTCGGCATTACTGGTTTCGGTGAAGTCTTGCCTCGCTGGGATAACTTTGTCGAGATCGACCGCACGGTGAAGGACACATATGGGATCCCCGTGCTGAAGATTCATATGTCGAATGGTGAAAACGAGGCAGCAATGCAAAAAGACATCGGGGAGTCCGCAGCCGAGATGCTGGAGGCGGCGGGGGCTAAGAATATTCGCATGCATGCGCAGCCGGCCGTGCCCTATTGGGCTGCGCACGAAGCTGGCATTGCACGCATGGGCAACGACCCGAAGAAATCGGTGTTGAATCAATATCAGCAGGCTCACGACGTAAAGAATTTGTTTGTAATGGATGCATCGAGCTTTCCTTCCAATCCATGCCAGAATCCTACGTTGACGATCATGGCCTTATGTGTTCGTTCCTGCGACTATCTCAGGGACGAATTGAAGCGAGGCGAAATCTGATCTGCTGAATTTGCTTGGGAAGGATCATTGAGGAACATTTCGACAGACTATTCAGCTGGCCCCATGGCGGCAAAAAAACCGTGCTAAAACGGCGAGATAGTTCTGTACCTTCGTCGGCAGCGCCGTGTGCGGCGGCCCGCCTCAGCCAATGAGCGTGTCCAATTCCGTAAAACTCGCAGTGCCCTCCATGGGACCTTTGCAGGTCACGGCAATCGCACCACTGGCGCAGGCATAGCGCAGCGAGCGGTCGATCGGTTTGCCTCCTTCGCGGCACGCCACGTAGGTGGCGCAGAAGCAGTCGCCGGCGCCAGTGGGGTCGACCTCGCGGACCGCGAACGCCGGTACGTCCAGCCGGCACGACCGGTCGTAATAGGTGCAGCCGGCGCTGCCGTGCTTCACGACGATCTCTCGAATTCCGAGGGCGAGTAGCGGCTCGATGGCCTGGGCTTCTGTTTGCGCATCCACGAGCAGGGCCACCTCGTCGCCGCTCGGCAGGAACACGTCGGTCTGTTCGAGGATCGATCGCAGCGCTTCCCGAATGCCCGCGCTTCTGAGTATCTCCGGCCGGATGTTCGGGTCGAAGGAGATTACCCCACCTCGGCGCTTCACCATGCCGATTGCCTTGCGGACGGCTGCGGTGATTCCCGGAGAGAACAATGATGAACCCATGACGTGAAACCACGTGCAATCGGCGAGCACCGACTCGGTGATCGACGACGCTGAGAGGCGGCCGGAAGCGCTATTGGCAATGTTGAAGATGAAGTGACGCTCGCCCGTCTCCGTGTAGGTGACAAACGCGCTTCCGGTGACCGCGTCGGCGAGCAATGCGATGGCACTCGTGTCGACACCGTCCCGGCGCAGGCGGTCGATGTTCAGCCAGCCGAAATCGTCGTCGCCCACGCAGCCGATGATCCCGGCCGGGCGTCCGAGCCGGCCCACCTGGTCGATGAAGATGGCGGGAGCGCCGCTCGGGAAAGGCCCCACGAGGGTGCCTGGCGCACGGAAGCTCTGGCCGCGCTCGGTCGCCATGATCTCTACCAGGATCTCCCCGATTGTCATGATCCGGGCCATTCGACGGCTCCTTTCGGGGGCGACCCTTGGTCTGCACGTCGATCGCGACCGCGCACAGAATAACGCATTTCCGATCGAATTCTCAGGGCAGCTCCCACACCCATAAAACCGACGATGTCGAACCTCGCACGGCGGCGCTGTTTATGATCGCTTCCACTTAGCGTATTATCAGGCCCTTAATTTTCCAGATTGCATCGATTCAATTTCAGTCGACCGAAGCTGGCTCCGGGACGAGCGCCGCATCTATGATGAGGAGGCAATTGCAAATCCGCTAGGGGGCACATACACAATGCTTCGAAACACAGGGTCGTTGAGAATCCTTGTTGTCGGCTGTGGAAACATGGGCGCATCGCATGCACGCGCATTTCGCAACATGCGCGGAGTGGAGATTGTCGGCTTGGTATCGCGGGGCGAAAGCAAACACCACCTTGCCACGAACCTCTCGCTCCAGGTGCCCCTGTTCGACGATGTGGGCATTGCGCTGGCCAGTCTCGCACCGGACGCGGTCTGCATCTCGACCTATCCAGATACCCACGAAGCGTTCACGCTGGCCGCGATCGAAGCCGGGTGTCATGTCTTTGTGGAGAAGCCACTGGCCCCCGGCACGGAAGGCGCCCGTCGCATGGTTGAGGCGGCACAGCGCGCGGGCAGGAAGCTCGTCGTGGGATATATTCTGCGCCACCATCCGACGTGGCAGCAGTTCATCGGCATCGCGCGAACACTGGGCAGCCCGCTGGTTATGCGCATGAATCTTAACCAGCAGAGTTCCGGCGCGGAGTGGCAGGTGCACCGCGGCCTGCTAGCGTCCGCTACACCCATCGTCGACTGCGGCGTGCACTATGTGGACGTCATGTGCCAAATGGTGGCAGCCAGGCCGCTGCGAGTTTCTGCGATCGGAGCCTGCCTCGACCCAAGCCTCCCCGGCGGCCGGTGTAACTACGGCCAACTGCAGATCGTCTTCAGCGATGGCTCGGTGGGCTGGTACGAGGCCGGATGGGGACCGATGATGAGCGAGACAGCATTCTTCGTCAAAGACGTGATCGGGCCTCGCGGCGCGGTATCGATCCAGAGCATTCACTCCGACTCAAACGGCGCGTCGGCTAAGGTGGAAGACCACGTCCGATCCAATGCCATACGCGTGCATCATGCGGAGCTGACACCATCCGGTAGCTTTGTCCGCCCTGACGAATGGCTAACACAAGCTGACGAGCCCGATCACGACGAACTCTGCCGGCGCGAACAGGAGTTCTTCGTACGGGCCATTCGCGAGCAAACCGACCTGACCTCGCACCTGGAGGACAGTCTCGCGAGCCTGTCGATCGTGCTCGCCGCCGACCAAGCCATGCGAACCGGACAGCCGGTCGATCTCTCTGACGGTGTATTCTCCCTTCATCCCACCGGCGCCTAGTCAAGTTGGGGCCAGCCATCGCCTGGATGGTCTTCGTGTCGCCGGTCGCAACGATGCGCTCGCCACAAATGGCCAGGCGCCTACGTCCAGATTCCTTTGGAAGTGGTCCAACAGCGACAACCAGCTTTTGCCAGGGAGATCGTCGCGGCTCAGGAATTCACAGCGCGAGGTGGCTGGCAGGCCAACATTCCGGATTTGCATCGCAGGCTCCCAGGCTTGAAGTCGTTCAATCAATGGCTCGCGGGAGATGGTGGAACCAAACTAAAGGCGCTTATGGAGGAGCCAGGATCTTGACGTCAACTGCGGGAGTACCGCGGCCAGCGTAGCGCGCTGGCGGCCGGTTTAGCCGATAAGGAACTCTCGATCTACGGGGATTTGGAGTGAATTGGCTAGGGTATTCGTCTCCGCTGCCATGCTAAGAACCGCCAGGAACTCAGCGTACTGCTTGTCGGACAGGCCCTTGGCGCGCGCCGCAGCCGTGTGCGAATGGACGCAGTAGCTGCAGCTGTTCGCCGTAGATACCGCTATATAGACCAGCTCTTTTGTAAGCGGATCGAGCACTCCGGGCTCAATCATCACCTGTTTGACGCTCGCCCACGTTCGCTCAAGAAGGCCAGGCTGATTGGCGAGAGCGCGCCAGAAATTGTTCACAAAATCTGACTTGCGCGTAGCGCGTATATCGTCGAACACGGCCTTGACGGCTGGGATGGCTGCGGCCTCCTCATCGGTCCAGAGTTTAACAGTGGCCATATGGCAATCCTCCAATTGCAATTGGGCAGAGGGAACGCTGGAATGGCGAACCCCCTGCCTGCCTCCGTTGTGAACGACTGGTGCTAATACTCCCCTCGACCAAGCGTAAGGGGCTTGCCTGAACGCTCACCCTTAGCCGTTGCCTGCCATTGGTAACCGTTCGGACTCCGTGTTGAACAACGCCTACTCGCTTCCCTTCACCGCCACAGAAGCCAGCGAGCAAGTGGGGTTAGCTATTCGGACTTAAGAACCTGGCCGCGAATTTCCCCGCCGGGGTTTGCTGCCGTATGGAGATTGAAATACCATTTGCCATCCACCAGCTCCTTTGCCTGTTCGGCGGTCAGGGTCGCCTTGCCATCAATCGGGCTTGTGATAGGAGTTCCTTTTATTGGGAGTTGTGGCTTGGCATTCACTCCCTCCGCGGCCGGGCCGTGAAAATGCGCTGCGGCGACGGGACCCGTCAACCCGCTGAACTCAATGTGATACGTAAACTCGTTGGTTTCAGTATTGAGTGTTCCCGTCAAGGTGCCGGTACCGGCGCTGTCTTTGGGAGGAACCTCGGCGGAGGCCTTCAGATCGGCCTTCAGATTGATTGATGCAGCATGCGCGGCGACCGACACCAGGGTGAGAGCGCATACGGTCACAAGAGCTCGGAAGACACTGTTTGCAATCTTCAATTCGTTTCTCCTTTTAGTCCTTGGCTAACAGCTACTGAATGAGCTGGACCATTATCCACCTAACGTGGAAGCGGATCCAGATCATTGACATCATTACCTGTCAATGAGACGCTCTTACTCCTGGCAGTCGTGAGGTCACCTGACGGGTGGAGGAGATACTTTCTCCGCAGGGCGGAACCTCATGCCCATAAAATGCTTAGGAACGCCATTCTCTGCCGGAGTCTTTTCAAGAAACGCCTTTCCCGAAGGGTCGTGCTTCAGGTAGGCATCCAGGAACTTCAGCGTGTAGAGCGCCACCCAGGCATGGTTTGTGTTGGCATCCTCTCGTCCGTAATCGGCTACCTGGTTTTCCGCAAAGCGCTTCGCACTCTCTCTGCGTTGAAACATGGAACTGAACTCCGCGTGTGCCATGCCCAGCATATTGACGGTGAGAAGATCGCCGTGTATCCAGGCGTTCAGAACGTTTGGACCCACGATGTATGCCGTGGGACCGTCATGATATCTGCCAATATCTTCAAGAACATTCGGATCGCCCCGGGTGAAGAACAGAAGCGGTATGGTCATACTCTCCGGATGAACGTCCCCGGCCATTTTCACAAGGCCCGGGTAATAGCGCATGCTGCCGTCCATAGATACCAGAGCATCGATGCGGGGGTCTCGGGCTGCCGCAAACAAGGCCGAACTTCCGCCCCAGCTCCAGCTCACCACTGCGACTTCGGATAAATCCGTATTGGGAAGGGTTTGGGCATAGGTGATGAGAAACGAGATATCGCGAGCCTGCGCATTGATTCCATCGAGATTATCCGTCATGTCACGCGTCGACACCCCCATCGACGGACTCGCGAGTACGACGTAGCCATGGCTGGCAAGGAACTCACATAGGTCGGCGTTCTCCCACGAAACAGAAGAATCGCTGGGAGCGTAGATTAAAACCGGATAACGCTCTTTCGTCAGCTGCGCATCCTGCACCGCCCACAGCGGGATGTCTAAAGACGTTTTCAAGAGCGTCCGCCACCGATTCTGCTTTTCATCCGGAGCGTTGAAGTGCATCTCCGTGTCGGCCAGCCGGACATAGTCGCCCACCGTCATCGGTTTGACCGGGCTCTTCAGCGACGGGTACCAAATCAGAGTTTGCAGTGGCCGAGCCTCATCGCCTGCTGTTGTGCGCGAAGGGGCGTTAGCAGAGTAAATCCGTGAGCGATCGTACTGATCGACGACCTTCAAACCTACCGGAAAAGGTCCAGGCTTTTGCAAGAACTTGAATGGGGATGTTTGGGAGCTTGCGAATATTGAGCCATGGCTTATGCACAATGCGCATAATGCACACAAAATTCGCCTTCTCAATCTAGCGTTCCTTTCTACACAACAACGATGGATCATCGAATGCCGCCCATTTGCTCTTCAGGATTACAAAAAAGCCGGACAATCCGCATGCGCACATCATATCTCGTGGCTGCGCTCACCCGGATAGAATGAAGCATCTATGCTCAGTCGTACCCTGCTCGTCGCTATCACTTTCCTCATCCCAGTGTGCGCTGCTGCCCAAGAGGATACCGGACCTGCCCCCGACGTCAAAGAGATCCACTACCTCATTGAGCGGTATACCAAAGCCGTAGACACGGTCGACCTGAACCTACTCTCGCAAATTTGGTCTCATTCCCCCGAGGTCTCGTTTATCTATCCTCTGGGCGAAGAGCACGGCTTCGACGCCATCGAGCAACATATCTTCAAGAACGTCATGGGTGGCATGTTCTCGGCACGCGATCTTGAGACGCATGGTGTGGCGGTTCACGTGAATGGAAACACGGCGTGGTCGGAATTCCACTGGGTCTTTAGGGCGACAATGCGCAAAGACGGATCGGCCGTGACGACCCATGGTGTTGAAACGCAGATCTACCGGAAACAAGCCGGGAAGTGGCGCCTGGTTCACGTCCACTACTCGGAAGATCGCAAGGTCGCCCCCTGAGCACGTGGCGACCACGGATCAAAGGACTTCGCTTCGAAGCTCGTCGTGATGGGTCCTGATTCGCTCCGCATTCAGGAATCGGATGGCAATCCGAGAACAAACTGACCAATAGCTCGGCGGCTTTCGGTATTGATCCCGGCTGTTAAAGTATTGGCTTAGCTCGGAGGGCGTTGTGCTGATATGGCTACTGCTGATCTTTACTGTGGTTTTGGCCGATGTAGTGCCTACAAGCGCCGCGCAGCAGGCTGCTACAGAAACGGGAGCCCTGCAGCGCCGATATACGGGCGGAGCGGTCTCGCACTATCTAATGACAGGTAACAATAACGGCTGGCAGTACACCATTGCGGCTACTGACGTCGTGAAACGCGATCTGAACGGTCGATACTACGAGGAAATTGGCTGGTCGGACCTCACATCCAACGCTCAGCAGGCGCTCACTCCTGCAAGCCTTGCGCTGCGCCAGACGGTTTCTTTCGATGACCCTTCCTCGTATATGCGGGTGCCTAACCTGGCTACTGTTCAACCTCTACTCATCGGACCTATTACGGACACGTTGACCATCTACAGCGATCTGATGCTGGCCATGCAGCACAAGCTTGTACAGCCAGGACAGACCGCATATGTACCGCGTACGACTCCCAATTCCTGGGCCGACGGACAACGCGTCTTGCTCGGTCAGGATGTGGTGGACTTCTCCCTCAAAGTCGAAGGCGTAAACCCGGCTGAACATACCGAAACACTACTGATCCAGCACGTACCTCCTGCGGTGCTTCATGTTCAACTGCCTGCGAGTTGGATGCAAGAGACAACATCCGCTAAACCAAACAATTTTGTCCAGATCTCCAAGCAGGATGACGGCTTCATTGCAGAGGTGGGAAAGGAGACGTTTGACGTTCGAGTTGTCGTGGATATTCGCGATGGCCACATAATTTCGGCGACGATGCACAACCCTGTTGCTCTCACAACTCGTAGATGCACAGATCGGGAACTGACGCAGTGCGGGCCAGAAGCTTCAAAGACTACCCTTCGAGAAATCACCTGGAAGTTTGTGCCGTAACCTGTCGTCGTGCTGCGCGGCAAGAACTGTTGGCGGGATTCTTGTCTTAGCTGTAGTTCAGCGGTTGGGCGGCGGCTTCGTGGGAGACTGGCCGTTGACCGCCGGAGGGGCTGGTGCGTCCGGTACAACGTCAAATCCGGGAAGCATGCGAGCCTCCGACCCGAACTTGTGGTAATCCGTGTACACAATATCGTTCAATCGCGTCTCGTACGGTGCATAGATATCAAATGTCTGACCCCAGAAGGTCAGAGTGCTCACGGTTCGGACTCGCATAATCACGACGCTGCGCTGCGGGCAGACATATTTTCTTCCGCCGATCTCGACGGGCCCATATTCGACCATCATGACCGCTCCCTTTGCGGGCAGTACCGGATTCAGATTCGGCTCACGAATCCATCCCAGTTCGGCCTCCATCGTCAGTCGAAGAATCGCTCCGGTTTCGGGATCAATCGCCAATTCTCCGAGGTATCTAGGCGACGTCAGAAAGGTACTCCCACCCACAAGGCAACAGTACGTAACGTCGTAATGAGGATTCTCGGCGCGCACGATGTAGCGAAAGACTGCCTCCCTTCCTTGTTCGCCCCGTACCCAACGGCTCCAGATCAGTATGCTATCGCCGCGCGTGGCATCTCCGAGCACGACGCCAAGAATGGGGCCGAAAACACCGATGAAATTGAGGGCCTTTTTCCTGGTACTTGGGGTCCCCTTCTTCTTCTGTGCATCCTGTTCCTCATGGCCATTCCGATAGCGGAGAGTTGCTTTTTCGGTCGCCACGTCGCGCAACGCCTGATCGGCCAGCGCGGTCTTCCAGGTATCTAATTTTTGGGGCAACGGTTGCTCATACTCGGTCGTGGTGCGTATTGCGAAAAAATCCGGCAGTTTAGGAATCGCTTCCTTCAGATACTTAACTGTTCGTGACATCATCTGGCGCTGCGTTTCGAGATCGGGTGCCGGGTCGGAGAGAATCTCTGCTGCAGGAGGGTCCAGGAAAGCAGACTCATCGGCCAGAGCTACCAGTGCCGCGATCGACTTCTTGCCGCGCAGACGATTCTTCCAGAGTGAGAGCAGGTTACTGTTGAGACGTTCGCTCAGCTCCAGACTCGCCAGTTGTTTTGTCAACTCGCCGTCTTGCTCGTCGTTGGCTGTGTCCAGGATCTGCTCCAGTTCGTGAACACTGACTCGCCTGGCAGGAAAGCGAGGCTGATCGTAGAAAACCGGCTGATCGTAATAGCCGATGTTCGTGCGTGCAGTTAATCCAGGCGCTCCGATTTGTACCTTGAGGTCGTGATATTCGTCCGGCAGAGCTGCAGTCGGCGGGTCAAAGGACATCGTATAAAACACGCGCGCGTCCTCAACGCAATGTTCGATAGAGCGCGAGATATCTGACAGTTCGTCCAGAACAAGGCCACCGCTCTGAATTGCCAATACCGGAAGCGCAAAATGTGAGTACGGATCCAAGCCCCGCTCTTCCAGGTCCGACGGCGTGCGAATCCCCACCAGATAATCCAGGTACGTGGCTTTGAAGTCGAAAGCCAGCGGTTTGGTCCGGGCTGTGACCTCGGAGATAACCATCCGCGCCTCACGTATGCGCATGGAAAGCTCCACTAGCGAGGAAAAAGCAGTGTCCTTGTGTTCCACTTGTCCGCGAGCTACCGGCCACCCGAAGCCCATCCACAGCAAAAGCTTTCGACCAGGGTCGCTTCTTCGCTCGATGGCGATGGAGTAAACCGCTCGCAAGCTTCGATCCCACCGCGCGTACCTCTCTGATTCCGCTGTCACGAACGGATCACGACTTCGCGGAATCGCCCAGACCGTGCGGGGTGAGCCGTGGTGAGCAACATCCTCGGCCAGGGCGTTGCCGTCGGTCGTGGGCGTTGCGGTTGCGTACAGTCCGGAGGTTGTGAACCAGTAAATAGATGCGGGTTGACTGAGATGTCCGCCATTCTGCCGCAGAAACTTTATTGATTCGTTCTTTACTAGTTCCAACTGCACGGGCGAAAGGTTGACCTCATCGAGAACCAGCACCACTTCGGTAAGCCGCTCATTTTCATCTGTGGTTTGGTTCGACTCTGCGAAGGAAACGATCTTTTGCGGCACGCCGTTGTCCATCAGCGTGAAATCCTTCGCAGCAAGCCCCGAAAATGGCTTGCCCTCGCGGTCTGTTGCAGCGACATCGAGATGGATCAGGCCCTCCGGAGGTGCGTTCGCCTGCATCTTGACCGGCTCAGACGACACCGTGGCCTGTACTGGAACTTGCGAAGTTTCAAGTTGACCATCAGCACAGGGCACACGAACGACGGCCAAAAGGCAAAGGAGGAAACCCGGCAGAATAGCTCTCTCCGTACTCAAAGCCTCACCTCGCTCGGACTGACCCCCAAGTGCCAACGATCCAGAATACCTTGGCATCAAGGAGATCGAGTTACGGAGGAACGGTTATGCAAGCCGGCCCATCCGAAATGAAATAAGAGCTTTTGCAGTGGACTTCCACTTGACTCCGGTGTGAAACTTCTCGGCATCACAGGTTTGCGTCGATTCGATGATCGCCGGGTGGGGCACTCACCAGGAACTAAGAGACCTGTGATAAGGAGCGCACTCTATGGAACCTCGTCGCTTTTTTCTCTCCCGCCTAGCCGGTTTACCACTCCTCGCGATGGCCGCGGCGGACGGGGTGCAGGCTCAAGTACAAAGTCAAACCCACAAGCCGCTCAAGATCATGATGAAGAGCGCCTGGGGCTCGGACGACCCGACCAAGGCGGCATTTCCGTTTTCGCACGGACTCGCCCTCGCCGAGGCGGGCCACGAGGTGCAGATCTTTCTTCTTGGAGAAGCGGTCGTTCTGATGCGCAAAGTTGTGGCCGAGGCCGTCACGCCCGTGGGTTGGCCGAAGGTGGCCGCGACACTGGACCAACTCGCTGCCA
>Ga0210391_10000902_pt1 | contig 28595 bp, 27 predicted proteins | sample IncBWC12OmetaG_FD_160573 | JGI IMG/M metagenome (GOLD analysis project Ga0210391, IMG submission 160573) | Forest soil microbial communities from Barre Woods Harvard Forest LTER site, Petersham, Massachusetts, United States - Inc-BW-C-12-O ... | reverse complement strand
GGAGTGCAAAACCGCACTCCGCACGAGGCGTTCTTAGCTTTCGCAGGTGTACTAAAAAACGAGGCCCTGACTGTCTAAATTAGCGGGGAGCACTACAAGTCCGATTACGTCCATGCCGACAGAGACGGACTGTTCTTCACTCATCCCAGGCCACCTGTATCGACCTAGAATATCCGGCGAAATTGGAGCAGCTCCCGTTCTTTGCACATTACGTCGCAACAATCGGCTATGAGGACCAACACTTCGATGGGGCGTTGATTTGGTTTTGTAACTGGGGCGTTTGGAATTTATTTAACGAAGGCATCGGTTATCGCCTCGTTGAAAAACTAAACACAGGTGCTGGTCAACCGAAGTCCTTTGAAGTTTCTCCTGGACATCGATTTAGAGCGGACGAACTTGCCGATGCTATAGGGATGCTGTTGCAGCCGATGATATTCGCATGGGATAGCTACTATCTGCCCACCTGGTCATACGGCACCGGGGACTTCTTCTTACACGTGAGCCACGACTCGATTGTGAGTGTCATTACTCGGACTAAAGTATTTCACGACAACGTATTTCAACAACTAGCAGAACTCAATCTCAATCCTAAGCCCGCAAATGACCAGCGAAGGAGCCGTTTCTGTCACCCGCTACTCGAAAGTTGACGCACGGCCGACCTAGGGGAGATACGGCATGGCGTCGGTGGCTTCGACGAATTTCTTGAGCGCAGCTATTACGGTGGGTCGCGCAAAGAGTTCGCAGAAAAGATCGATTTCTCTTTTCAGCTCCTCGTACGGAACCGGCTTTATAAATTTTTTGGCCGCCGTGCGCGTGCCAGCGTCGAACTTGGCAATCTGACCAGCCATCATCCGCGCAACCTTCAGAGCCTCTCCCTCGGCAGTCAGTTGCGCACCCAGACCTGCGGCATGCGCCCGTGTGGCGTTCACCGTCCGGCCTGTCAACAGCAGTTCGCGGATAAACGCGTTGCCCACATCGCGCTTCAGGCGCGGAATTCCGCCAAACCCGGGAATCAATCCCAGCCGCAACTCCGGAAAAGCGAAGCGCGCCATTTTATCGGCAACGATAATGTCGCAAAGCAGCGCCAGTTCCAAGCCGCCGCCGAAGCACACACCGTGTACCGCGCCGATGGTGACAAATGGCGCCGCATCGATGGCATTGGCAACGGCGTGGATGCGCTCTAGAAAATTTCGTACTCCAGAGACTCGTTCCTTCTCCGCAAGTGCTTCCGCGCCGCAATACAACTCGCGCAAATCCGCCCCCGCGCAAAATCCCTCTTTGCGCGCGCTGTACACGATGCATGCAGCCGTTTCCGCCGAGAGCGCAGGAATCGCGGCAGCAAACCGCTCCAGGTCGCCAAGCATCACCGTGCCGATTTCGTTGATCGGCGCGTGGTCCAGCGCAATCTCCACCACACCGTCGCGCCATTCCCAACGCAGCGCTCTTCCTTGAAATTGCTTCATCGCTGCCCCGCCGCGGAAAGCGCGGGAATTTTTGCGCCTTCGTACATCGCCGCTATTTCCGTTTGGAAGCGGCTGTTAATAGCGTCCCGCCGCACTTTGCCCATGGCCGTCAGCAATCCACTCTCCGGCGTGAGCGCCTGGGGCAAAATCGTGAAGTTGCGAATCTGCCGATAGTGCGGCAATTCAGGATTCACGCTGTCCAGCGCCGCTTGCACCTCAGCCGGCGCCACCGCGCCAGTAATCAACGCGCAAAGATACCCGCGGCCATTGCCAACCAAAACCACTTGTTGCGCCTGCGGCAAGAGCGCCGCGATTTTTTCTTCGATCGGTTCGGGCGCCACGTTGTGCCCGGAATTCAGAATAATCAGGTTCTTCAATCGTCCGCTGATGCGCCAGTTGCCGCGCACATTGGGCGCTCCCTGATCTCCCGTGCGGAACCACCCGTCGCGCAGCGCCCGCGCCGTCTCTTCCGGACGATTCCAGTACCCTGGAAACACATTGGGCCCGCGCACTACGATTTCGTCGTTCTCCGCAACTTTCATTTCCAGGCCCGGCACCGCTGGACCCACATGACCGGCTTCGACCGGCGCACGCGGATCGTCCATGGTGCAAATGCCGGTAGTTTCCGTCAATCCGTAAACTTGCAGTACCGGGATTTGCAGCATCTCAAAAAATTCCTGCGTCTCCTGCGTCAGCGGCGCGGACCCGCAAATCAGCGCGCGAAGATGCGCGCCGAATCGCTCTTTTATCTTGCTGAAGATCAAGCGCCGCCCCATCGCCAGCCAGAAGCCATCCAACGCGCCAGCACCACCGCTCCGTTTTCGTTGCCAACCCGCGCGCGCGCGCGCAAACAGCCATTGCACTACCGCAGGCCGCTGCGCAAACGCCGCATCCACACCGCGCTTGACACGTTCGAGCAACGTAGGCACGTTCAGAAAATAGTGCGGCGACGCCACGCCAATTTCATCCACCAGCCGGTTCAAGTCCGTCGACAGCGTCACCGTACTGTCCCGCGACAAAAACGAAAGCAACGCAATCCACGACGCGCAAAAATTAAATGGCAGATAATGAAAGATGCGGTCGGGCTGCTGCCCAGACGCCGGCGCCGCGTCCGTGCCCATCAATTGATTCAGCCGTTGCGTCGTACACGCCAGCATGTAGCTGACGTTCCCCACGTTAAGACAAACGCCCTTCGGCTCACCGGAGGTTCCCGAAGTATAGATAATCGTCACCAGGTCCGAGTCCACGCGCGAGTTCAGCGCAAAAACACTCCCGTCCGTCGCAGTTTCTGCATCGTCCTTTAAAACGTCGCCCAGAAATATTCGCGCGGGAGCATCGGCTTTATCCACCTTGCGCCATTCCTCAGCCACCGCTTCGCCCAACGCTACGTCGCCAGTCAGCAACAGTCGCGCCTGACAATCGCGCATCATCGCCGCAAGCTCCGCGGGAGCCTGCCGCACGTACAGCGGAACGACAATCACGCCCTCGGCCATCAACGCCAAATCAAACGCCGCCCAGGGAATGGAATTGGCCGCCAGCAGTGCACAGCGATCCCCTGGCTGGAGTCCCACCCTTTGCAGATACACGCGTACCCGCTGTACTTGCTGCAGCAATTCCCTGCCGGTAACGCTGACAAATTCCTCGCCGTGCACCTCGCGCAGAACTACGCGATTGTCCGCACGCAGCAGTTGAGCAAAAATATTCTCAGGAAAATTCGCCATGGCCTTAGGCAATACAGCGTGAGCGTCGTGGCACGAACGCTTGTGAGACGCGCCTTTTTGCCACAAGTGCCAATGACCCGAATAATTGTGGCGCTGCCATCATCGCGCCGCCGTCCCCGCCGCGGTGTGCTGCAGCGCGGGCGCGCTGGAATCGTAGCGCTCCACAAGCTTCACAAGATTTTCGCTCAATGGCGGCAGATAGTCTTCCCAGGAAAGCACGCCCTGGCGCAAGGGAAATTCCGGATACGTCTGCCGCACCGCGCCCTCCAGGTACGTTCCCATGCGCGCCATCACTTTCAGGTTGCGCACCACCGTGCGGCCGATACCGTCGCGCACGGCGTCGGCTTCGGCCACCAGCGTTTCCATCACCTGCAGCAATTTCGGCTCGAGGTCCGCGTCCTCCACGGTGAGAAACAGGTGCGAGTGCCCGCGTTCGCGCATCAAGTTGCGAATACGCTCATCCATGGTCACGCCCGCTGACGCCACCAGGCTGGGCATGCACGTCACGATTCCGTGGTAACGCGACGAAACCATGTACGTGCACGCGCGCAAAATCCCCACCAACTCAAACATATCGTATTCGTCAGAAGTAAAAATGGGCGTGCCAGGAATGCTCGCGGCGATATCCCTGCAAGCGACGGCATCGAGCTTCTCCATGGCCACCAGAATCGGAAACACGCGATGCCGCTCGCAAAAAGCTTTGGTCGCGTTCGTGAACGCCGAAATGTAATGCTTGTACTTGCGGTCCACTTCCGCGCCGGACTCATGAAAATAAACCGTCCGGTACTGGCTCTCTTTGTACGCTCCCGTGGCCACGCTCGCCAGATATTTGGCGATCGACGCTTTCACCGGCCAAACGAACGGGTGAATCGGGCAGATCACCAAAATCGGCGTTTTGCCGTCCCAACCCGCATCGCGCAGCGTGTTTTGCGCGAACTCCGGCGCACGCGGCTCAAACGTCCACGCCGTGTCCGTTCCCAACTCCGTCGGAATTCCCATTTCGCTCAAGAGCTGTTGCGATTCCACATTGCGCGTGATCACCAGCGAATCTCGCACATAGCGCGCGCACATTTCTTCGATCATGCGGTCCATATGTCCCGCTTCACCGCCATACGCCAGCGACAATTTATTCTCTGCCGACGCCAGGCCCAGCGACCCAATCATCATGGTGGTCAGCGCATTCGCGAATTTGCTCTTGAACATCGAGCCTTCGCAAGCGATTACCCCGTGATTCGCGCGCACCTCGCGATACAGAAACGGTGGAAACACATCCGGAAGGTGCACTTGCCGCGTTCCCTCAAAATAGCCGCGCGTCAAATCGAAATTCTGCGACATCACGCTGAAATCAACATTATCCGCGCCGAGCACGTGCCGCACTTGCCGCAGCATCTCTTGCACCCGCACATCGCTGCCCGTATTGCGCGTTCCGTTGTACCCGGCGAAAAGCAGCCGCAGCTTTTCTCCTGGGCTCCAGCGCTCTCCGCGACCAAACACCCAACCCAACCTCGTAATTTCGATCAGCGCGCTGACCCACGCCACCAGCAGAAAGTCGGTCATGCGCGCACGCTTCCCGCCGCTGCCAGCCGCTGCTCACTGGCATTCGCGGGCCAGGGCTTCGCCGGATACTTGAAGCGATTTTCGCGGCTGAATTTCAAGAGCGCATATCCATAACTCGAAAATTTCGCGGGCGCTTCATTCATCTCCGCCACCACCCGCGAATTATCAAACACCGTGTTCCAGTTCAGGTACGGCCAAAACACTTTCAGCAGCGACGCCGCATAACCCGCGTCTCCGCGCCGCTTCGCCATCCAGTCTACGGTACCCGAAAAAACTCTCGCCAGTCCCGGAACATACCACGGCCGCCGGCTCCCGCCGGCCTTGGCCAGCGCATCGGTAAGTTCACGATACGTCTGCGAGCCTGCGCCTGAAGAAAGATGATATATGCCGTGCGCCGGCTCCGCCTTTTGGTGAATCGCCACAATCGCGTCACTCACATAGTTCGCCGGCACAATGTCGATTCTATCCTCCGCGCGCAGTGGAAGCACCGGAAAGCGCGAAAGAATATCAAACGCCTGCACCATGTCGAATTGCGTCGTCTCCGCGCGCCGGCTGTCGCCCAGCACGATGGCCGGACGAAAGATGGTGCGTGGCACATCCGGCAACAGCTGACCGGCCATGTGTTCGCAAAACTTCTTGGTCCGCGCGTAAGGATCGTAGTCCGACCGCGCCCAATCTATCGCCGCGTCTTCCGTCACCACTTCGTCCTGACGGTGCCCCGCCACCGCCACCGTCGAAACATGCGAATAGCGCCGCAGTCCATGATGATTCTGTGCCCGCCGCGCCAGTTGAATCACTTCCAGCGTCCCGCGCAAATTTACGTTGAGGCACTGCTTTTCCGATTTGCGATTCAGCGAAGCCGCGCAGTGAATCACCGAATCTGTGGTGTCCACCAGCGCCTGATATTCGTCATCCGGCAAGCCAAAGTGCTCGCTGGTCAAGTCGCCAAGAAAAATCCGCACGCGGGCGTTGAGAAATTCGTAAAACTCCGGGAACGCAAAATGCAGCTGCAGCGAGTTCCACAAACGCTCGCGCGCTTCCTGTCGTGATTTCGCGCGCACCAGCAGATTCAAGGGTTCGCGATGTCCGGTGCACAGACCCGCAACCAGATAGCTGCCGAGATAGCCGGTCGAGCCGGTTAGAAAGATGGCCATAGCAGGCTAGTTGCGCAACACCGGAACGTCACGCCGCATTGGGCGGCTCGGCGGACCAATTCAACTCTCGCGCCACCCGCGCTTCCAGCGGACGCCCCTCCATCAGCGGGTAGCACCACCGTCGCAACGCCGGAATGTGGATATTAATCCAATATTCCCACCAGTCAATGGATTCGGGAGCGAATTCGAACGCCTCCCGCTCCTCGGGCGGCAGCGCGGCCGAGAGCAGACGGGCGTTCTCCGATTCAAATACATGCTCGTTGTGTAGAATGAACGGCTCGTACAGCTCAATCAGTTTTTCCGCGCGCGAAAGTTCCCGTTCCGCTTTGGCCAGTGGCGCTTTTTTCATGTGCAGCGAAATTGCCGCGCGATTGATTCCAGACACTACCGCCTTCTGCATCGGAATCGACAGCCGCTCGTATCTTTGCTTCGACACTGGAATCGTCTCAAACTTTACCTTCAGCCAATTGTCCACGGTGGATCGTTGTCGGTAATGCTTGCGATGCGCCAGTCCCGTCAGCTCGATGCTCCGTCCCATGTTCACCGGATTGATCGCCGACGTCGCCAGCTGGTACATCCGCGCATTGCACCGCGCAACTACCGCGGCGGCGATCAGCGACATTCCACGACACACCATATCCACGGGAATTACGTCCAGGCACTTTCTTTCGTTCGTCGGCAGTTGGCGAAAGTTGGTGCCCAGCAAATAAGAGAGCGGCCCCGAAGTATTGATGCCCTCATTCCATCCCGTGAATGGCGAACGCTCCGAACTCTCCACAATCGATGGCCGCACAATCGCAATCGGCAATCCTCGTCCATGGCGCGCCAGAATCGATTCACCCAAACTTTTGGTGAACGTATAAATATTCGGCCAGCCCAAATGCTGCGCGCGCCGCAATCCCACCCGCACCAGCCGGTTGCGCGCCCAGCGCGCCCGATTGCGTTTTAGCACCCCTTGCAACTCTTCCGCCGGCGCATCTGCGGCATCCACATCCCGGCCCAGCGCCTGACGACGCAGCGCTTTGCTCAGCTCCGGACTTTCCGATCGCGCCTCAATCCGTTCAATCGTCTCCCGCAACGACGCAATTTCCCGTTCCGCGTCGAACGCCGCATCCCCGGCGGGATTGTAGTTGTCCTGCAACTCTTCCGTAACCCGCCCATCGCGCATGCCCACCACATAACACGTGGAAAGATGCATCAATCCGGCATGCGTGCACCGCCGCAAAAAATCCAGCAAATACAACGCGGAATCCACATTCGAAGAAAGCGCATCGCGCAAGTCCGGATTAAAATCCGTCAACCCCGCGCTGTTCACAATCAAGTCGAGCGACCGCGCCAGCCGCTCCTGCACTACGGGATCCAGCCCCAGCCCCGACTGGCTGACGTCGCCCTCCACAACTTCCACCTTGGCTTTCAGAAATGCGCCAAGGCTTCTTCCGTACCGCTGCTGCAGTGTGTCAAACGTGGGCGACTCTTCCACAATCTTCTCGAAGCGCCGCTGTGCGGAAGTTGTGCGATTCCGCCGAATCAACAGAGTGATCTTGCCGATATCGGGAATATTCTCCAGCAAGTCCACCAGCCACACTTTGCCGATAAATCCCGTCACTCCAACCAACAGAATGTGCCGCTTCGCCAATGTTTCCCGCACCGACAATCGTTCGACGCGGGGCTCGTCTCCAAACACCGCCACCGCTTTCCCTGCCGGCATTTTTGGCCGCGCCGTCGTGCACAGCGCACTCGTCAACTTTTGTGGCTCGTCCATCCAACCCAAACGCCGCAGCAACTGCTCTCTCGCGATGCGCCCATTGTTCGCTCCACCAGCCAGCCACGCAAATGGTCCGCGCGGACGCACAATGGGATCCACCAGTCTCCCGGTCGCCCGGCCATCGCGAAACTCCAGTCGATTGGCGATGAAATATTCCACGCCAAAGTGCGCCGCCAGCGGCCGCAACACGCTTTCCAGCAGCTGCCCCACCAGCACAATCTTTTCGCCGCGTCGCACCGCCGCCACCAGCTGTTCGGTGGCCTGCGGACGAAGTTGCGGCTTCAAAACATAATGAAAATACTCTTCGCCCAGCAGGTCCAGGCGGTCGCGCGTAACGCCTCGCAGCAGTGTATGCAGAAATCGCGTCGCAAATGTGCGGCTCGCGGCATACGCAAACGGCCGTACCAGCGCCATCCCCGCCATCCCCGCGCGCCGCGCCCAGCGTTCGGAAAAGCTGCGCCCATTCCACGTAAAGAATCCCACCGGGCGCATCGCACCTAGCTCCAGCAGCGAACCTTCCACGCGCCAGTAACTCACCGCCTCGCCTATCGCGCCGTTAGCGGTTCCTTCCGAATTGGAATGTTTTTCCAATGTGTCTGCTCAACCCCTACCACTACTGTCACGGCTCCTGTCACGCACCGTGACAGATACACCTGTGACACACTGCTCCACGCATCCTAATTAATTTATCAACCATGCTCAACATGGATTGGTCCGGACGGAGTGACAGCTAGCGCCCGGGACGATGCGACCTGGAATCCCTGTGCTTACTCGGGCGTAAGCGTCCGGGACCAATAAAAATAGCATCCCCGCCCGCTTCCCGCAATACGGCGGATGCCTTTACCTAGCCACTGCTGTCTTTGTCTGTCTTCGGAAAATCTTTGTGGGTCGGAGCTTCAGCCCCGGCATTCAGCGCGGTTCCGTGGCACAGCCAATCCTGGCTGTGCGCCTGTCTATTTCTGCAATTTGTGGGCCGCCTTGGCTAATTCTGCGATTTGTGGGTCGGAGCTTTTGCTCCGACATTGTTGCTTGGCTACAGTGGGCTTTAGCCCTGAGGAGCAAAAAATCTACACGCCCCAGCCATACCGCTCGGCATGTTCCAGCGTCCGCTGCATCTCTTCCCGCAAAATTTCCATGAACGCCGCACCGCCCACCGCATGCGCGCCCGGCTCGATAATATCCGGTGTACGATACCCACCACCCAAAACCCGCAGCAGCGACTGCTCCACCCAGTCCGCCTCGAGCGACAATCCAAACGCATCCCGCAGCATCATCGTCGCGCTCAAAATCGACGCCACCGGATTCGCCGAATCCGTTCCCACCAAAGACGGCGCGGACCCATGAATCGGTTCAAACAGCGGCGCCGTGCTGCCAAAGCTCCCGGACGGAATCAGCCCAATCGATCCCACCAGCGCCGCCGCCGCATCGCTCAAAATATCGCCAAACATATTTGTGCTCAGCATCACATCAAATTGCGCCGGACGTAGTGTCAACTGCATCGCCGCATTATCCACGTACATGTGCTCAAGCTTCACCGTGGGATAGCCCGCATTCATGGCCGTCACCGTGCGCCGCCACAGTTGTGAACTGGTCAGCACGTTGGCCTTGTCCACCGAACACAGCCGCCGCGAACGGTTCTCCGCGCGCTCGAACGCGAACGTAGTCACTCGCTCGATTTCCGGCGCCGAATACGATTCCGTATCCCACGCGCGTTCCGTTCCGTTTTCCCGCACATTGCCGCGTTCGCCAAAATACATTCCGCCGGCCAGTTCGCGCACAATCTCCAGGTCCAGATCGCCCAGCCGCTCGCTCTTCAGCGGAGAAATTCCCCGCAGCGGATCCAGCACCTTCACCGGCCGCACGTTAACGTAGAGCCCCATGCCTTTGCGCAGATCCAGCAGCCCGCTCTCCGGCCGCTTGCCCACCGGAAACCCATCCCACTTCGGTCCGCCCACCGCGCCAAGGAACACCGCATCCGACTTGCGGCACGCCTCCAGCGTCTCGCTGGGCAACGGCGTTCCCGCGGCATCGATGGCCGCGCCGCCCACCGGCATTTCCACAAACTCAAATTGGTGGTCGAATTCCTGGCCGCACTCGCGCAGCACCGTGGCCGCCGCGCGCGTCACTTCAGGTCCGATACCATCTCCGGGTAAAAGTACAATGGTCTTCTTCATGAAAAGCTCCGCAGAAAATACCTCTGCTGCCGATGGTAACGCGCACAGCGCGCGATCAAGGCCCGCCTTTTGTCAGAAGTTTCTCAGGAAGCACGCGACCGCGTGAGTTCTACGTTTGCGCCAGTCGATCTCACACCGCCGCGCCAACGCCGCCAGCAAAAATCTTACGCCGCCGAGGTCGCTTCCGCCGCCAGCGTCGAGCGCCGCCGCAAAACCTCGTGTGCAATCGCCACCACGTCGCGTGGCCGCACCTGCTTCGCTTCGTCCGCCAGCGCCGTTACGCGCTTGTAAACCTCGCCCAGCTCCACGTCCGTCGGCTCGTAACCCAAATCTCGCAGCGATAATCGCAACGCATTGCGCCCTGAATGCTTCCCCAGCACCATCGAACGTTCCGGCACGCCCACCATCTGCGGCGACATAATCTCGTACGTCAGCGGATTCTTGATAATCCCATCCTGATGAATCCCGGCTTCGTGCGCGAACGCATTCGCCCCCACGATCGCCTTATTCGGCGCCACCTGCGCCCCGGTTACTTCCGATAACAACCGGCTCGCGGGAAAAAGTTGTTCCAGATTAATGTTCGTCGAAACGTTAAAGCTTTCCTTGCGCACCGCCAGCGCCACCACAACCTCTTCTAGTGACGCATTCCCCGCCCGTTCCCCGATGCCGTTGATGGTGCACTCGATTTGCCGCACTCCAGCTCGAATCGCCGCCAGCGAATTGGCCACCGCCAGCCCCAGGTCGTCGTGACAATGCGCGCTCAGCGTGATTCCGTGATTTGCGCCAAAGGTCGCCACCAACGACGCATCCACGCGCCGGAACATCTCCGCATATTCCTCTGGCACCGCGTAGCCCACGGTGTCCGGCAAATTCAAAACCGTTGCCCCCGCTTCCACCGCCACGCGGCAAACCGTACACAAATAATCGATGTCCGTGCGCCCCGCGTCTTCCGCGGAAAACTCCACCTCCCCCACATGCTGCCGCCCCAGCCGGATCATGCTGGAAATCGATTCCAGCGCCTGTTCCCGCGTCATGTTCAACTTCACTTTTAAATGTAGATCGGACGTCGCCAAGAAGATATGCAGCCGCGAAGCCGCCGCCGGCTCCAGCGCCTCCACCGCGGCCATCACATCGTCTTTTCTGGCCCGCGCTAGCGCCGCAATCGGCACCGTGCGAACTTCTTTCGCCACCTGCCGCACCGCTTCCAGGTCTCCACGGGACGAAATCGGGAATCCCGCTTCGATCACGTCCACGTTCAGCGCCGCCAGCTGGTGCGCCACGCGAATCTTTTCCGCGGTATTCATGGAAAAGCCCGGCGATTGTTCGCCGTCACGCAGCGTGGTATCGAAAATGCGCACTACATCCATGGACTCTCCCTCGTCTAGTTACGCAGACACGCGCGCTACAGTCAAATTTATCTTTATTCTGCTTTTGATAACTCTGCCTTATACTGTTCCCCTATACTGCTGTATGTCGCTTGACGTATTTCCCGCGCTGCGCGGGGCTATCAGCGGATTGGAGGTCTTTCCATGGATTTAGGCGAATTGCAGGTCTTTTTGATGGTCGCCAAGGAAGGCAGCTTCTCGCGCGCCGCCGAACGCCTCTTCCGCACTCAGCCCGCCATCAGCCTTACCATCCGCAAACTTGAAGACGATCTCGGCCAGCCGCTCTTCGTCCGCGGCTCCCGCCCCGTGCGCATGACGGACGCCGGCACCTTGCTTCGCGAATACGCCGAACGCCTCATCAATCTTCGCGACGAAGTCAAAAAGGGTCTCGCCGAACTCGAAGGCCTCACTCGCGGCGAACTTTCCCTCGGCGTCAACGAAAGCTCCATCCATGCCCTGCTTCCCGCGCTCGCAATTTTTCGTGAAAAGCATCCCGGCGTTCAAGTCCGCGTCAATCGCATGTCTTCTCGAGACATTCCCCACGAAGTCGTAAATTACCGCCTCGACCTTGGCGCCATCTCGTTCGTCCCACGCGATCCGCAGCTGCAAGCCACGGAAATCCTCAAAGACGAATTAACCCTGGTCGTCCCTCCAAAACATGTCCTCGCCAAAAAACGCGAAGTGGACATTCCCGAACTCGCCAAGGAAAACTTCATCGCCCACAGCGTTGAATCGCCCTTTCGCCGACGCGTCATCGAACTTTTTGCCCGTCACCGCACCGATCTCAACATGCCCATCGAAATGCCCACCATCGAAAGCATCAAGCGCTTTGTGCAAATGGGTATGGGCGTAGCCATCGTCCCGCGCATGTGCGTGCGCTGGGAAATCGATCACGGCTGGATGAAGGAAGTAAAAATTCGTCAGCTCAGCATGCCGCGCCACGTCTACATGGTCTCGCGCCGCGGCGCGCGCCTGCCCCACGCCGCCGCAGAACTTTTCCGCATCTTAAAAGAAACCTAGCCTGAATTTTTTATCAACGATTCACGACGGCTGGAAAATCTTTTGTAGGGGCGCGGCATGCAGCGCCAACCTCTGCCCAGCCGTATTGCCTCGCGCGCTTTTCTCTCCCTGGCCAGCCGCCTATGCCCCCGTCGCCAGCGCCTCTGCCGCTGTCTGATAAATCGGCAGCAGCTTCACCAGCCCCGCCACCTGCATCACTGCGGCTCCCTGCTGCGTAAGCGCCGCCAGCGCAAACTTCTTCCCCGCGCTTTTCCGGTGCACGAACAGTTGCACCAGCGCGCCCACACCCGCCGAATCCAGAAACGTCACGCCGCTCATATCGAGCACCAACGTGGGACTCGGCTCCGGCCGCAATTGCGTCACAAAACTGCTCACCGTCTCCAGGCTCAACTTCCCGTTAAGCCGCAGAATGAGCTGGGATTCCGTAGATTCCGGTTGCTTCTCAAACTCCAAGTTTGCCAGGGCCATAAGCTTGCGAGACTAACGCGGTCTCCTCCCCTCGAATATTAACATTCTATGAACGCCAATTCTCCATCCCCAACACGACGTCCCCATCGGCCATTCGCCCGACAGCATGACCAATTTACACCTCTTTCTAAGAGAATTCTTAGCTAACAAACTCTTCAGTAAACTCTTGACCTGCTCTTATTACCGAGTAGTATGTCGTCAGGCCCTCTCAGATCATTTAAATTCCGCATTTTACGGCCAAAGGAAGACGCACGCATGGCCACGCCCCTGAGTTACCGTACCTACGTTTGTGTACCTCCATCGTCACGCCCGGGTGAGTTACAAGATAGATCGGCCATGCCGCGGCAACTAGCGCGATTCATTCTCGCCGCACTTGCCCTGATCATCGCGGCCAGCCAGGCCCACGCGCAATTTCCGCAGCCACTCGTCTTTTCCTCCGGTGGCGCAGTGGTTGTCCGCGACGACGCCACCGGCGCCTTAACCCCCACCAACGGCTCGCCATTTCCCGCCCCCAACACTACGCTCACCATCGACGTGCAGGGCCGCTATCTCTTCGGCATCGGCGTCAACAGCATCCACATGTACGAAATCACCGACCAAGACACCGGCGCGTATCAAGAAGTACAAAACTCGCCCTTCGCCTCCCCAAACACTAGTTCACCAATCTTCATCGCCGTCGAACCCACCGGAAATTACATCGCGGTAGTCAACTCGTTCAGCACCCTGCCCGGCCAGGCCGGTGCCGAAACATTTCAAATCGCACCAAACGCATCCGGTGGCCCCGCCCTCATTCCAGTTCCCAACTCCTTCACACAGTTGGATTCGCGCGTGATCGGCGTCAGCCAGCCAGCCGCCAATTCCAAAGCTTTTTATCTCTATCTCGGCCCGGAATTCCCCTCTAACCCGGACTTTCCCAACGGCGAAGAACTCAACACCGTCAGCATCTCCGCGCAAACCGGTCTGCTGCATGGCTTCCCCTCACAGAGCGTGGACAACTCCACCGGCCGCTGCTACGCCTCCGACCCCCAAGGCCGCTACATTGTGACCGGTCGCGGCGAATTCGAAGGTCTCATTGATCTGATCGGCATTGACGGCAAATTTCAAAGCGCCACCATTACGCTTGGCGAGGACACCTTTCCAAACGGTGTTTGGGTCGACAGCACCGGCACATTTTTGTACGTAATCATCGGCCCCGAGGCCAATCCACCCATTCACATCTACTCCCTGAATCTGCAAACCTATGCGATCGCCGAGACCGCCAGCTCCCCGCTGCCCAACGCCACAGCACTGCCAACCTATCAGCCCGATCCCACTGGCCCATTCAACTATTCTCCTGGGAGCGACAGTACTTTCGCGTTCACGGTAGACCCGCAGACCGGATATTTCGTTCCAGTAGCAAATTCGCCGTTTTCCACGCCCGGCATCGGCACGCTCACCTTCAGCATCGTCCCCGGTTCGCAAGGCGTCAGCGGACCATCGCTGCAAATCTCTCCCAGCTCCCTTTCGCTTTCGTTAGGCACCGCTCAAATCGGCTCGTCCAGCACCCCGCAAATGATCACCCTCAAGAGCAATGGCGCGGAAGCCCTCAGCTTGAACTCCATCGCCGTCAGCGGAGCCAATGCCGGCGAATTTCTCGAATCCGACACCTGTCAAGCCCCCGCGGTCCTCCAGCCCAACAATTTCTGCTCCGTCAGCATCACCTTCATGCCCTCCTCCGCCGGCCCACAAACCGCCGTTCTAAACATCACGGACAACGCCCCCGGCAGCCCCCAGTCCGTGCAACTCAGCGGCGCAGGCGCAGCTCCTCCGCCACCCGCTCCTGCCGTCACCGTGCTCCCGAATCCCGCCGCCTTCGCCACCATCACGCAAGGCACCAGCAGCGGCGCCATGAATATCGCCGTCACCAACTCCGGCAACGCCACCTTGCACATCTCCTCGCTGGCCATCGGCGGAAACAATCCCGCCGACTTCATGAATCCTGCCAGCAATTGCTCCGGCGCGGCCCTCGCCGCAAACGCTTCGTGCACCGTTTCCGTCACCTTCGCCCCGCTCGCCGCGGGCCGGCGCACCGAAACCATCACCCTCACCGATGACGCCGCCAATTCCCCGCAAATAATCATGATTCAGGGCAACGCCAATCCCGCAATTTCCGTTGCTCCAACCCCCGCTAGCTCATCAACGGCCACCGTCCCCGCCGGCGCCACCGCGCAGTACCAACTGCAAATCACTCCCGGCGCAAACTTTACTGGTGCCGTCACGCTTCTCTGTACTGGCGCGCCGCTCGCCGCCACTTGTCAGATTCCTTCCACGATCCAGATAACCAATGGCACGCCCGCAATGTTCAGCGTCATGGTGACGACCACCGGCGCAGCAGTCTTAGCTACCCCAATGTCTCTAAAAACCTGGCGCGCTCCGCGCTTCGCTCCGCTTAACCCCGCGAATTCCTTTGCGATTTTTCTGTTGTGGTTGGTCTTACTGTGGTTGTTCCTGACGGCAAGAAAAATTCACGACGCACCGTTCCTCGCGAAGCCTCTTTTCCGAAGAACATTCGCGTTCACTGGCGTCGCTCTAACCGCCGCAACGATGGTCATGTTTGCCGGCTGCGGTGGCGGCTCCAGCACTCCGCCGCCAGCTCAAATCGTCACTCCGCAAGGCACGTCCACCATCACCATCACGCCATCCGCCAAAAGCGCTTCCGGACAGCCCCTGCAACTACCGTCCATCCAGCTAACCCTCACGGTGAACTAAGTCTGCGCCGGCCCAAACCCGTAGAGCAGGCTTGCCTTTTTACTGCGTGGCCGTAACCCGGTACACCACATTCGCCCCGTCGTCCGAAATCAGCAGCGCCCCATCCGCCGCCACCGTCACACCTACGGGCCTACCGTAAACCTGTTCCTTACTCGGATCCGGCACCAGCCCGCCGAAGAATTCTTCCGGGCCAGCAACCGGCTTGCCGTTCTGAAACGCTACAAACGTCACTCGATATCCTACTCGCTGCGACCGGTTCCAGGATCCATGCTCCGCAATAAACGCCCCCCCACGATACTTCTGCGGAAATTGCGTCCCGGTATAAAAAGTAAATTGCAGTGGCGCATGATGCGCGCCCAGCAACACATCCGGCACGATCGCCTTGCTCACGAGTTCCGGATTCTGCGGCTTCACGCGCGGATCCACATGATCCCCGATGTAGCTGTACGGCCAGCCGTAAAATCCGCCATCCTGCACCGCGGTAAAATAATCCGGCGGCAGGTCGTCACCCAAGCCGTCTCGTTCGTTTACCGTGGTCCACACCGTTCCAGTCTGCGGGTTTACCAACGCCGTCACCGGATTGCGAAGTCCTGTCGCATACAACCGCGCATTTTTTCCATCCGGATCGCAAATGGTGATAGCCGCCCGCCGCGCATCTTCGCCCGTGCTATTGTTGGAGTTTGACCCGACGGTCACCAGCAGATGCCTCCCGTCCGCCGTGAACGCCACGCCCCGCCTCCAGTGCGCTCCTCCCTTTGGCAAATCCAGCAACTTCACTGGCTCCCCTGTGCGTTTCGAAGTTTTCGCATCGTACGGAAAACGCAGCACCGCATCGGTGGCGCCCACATAAACAAATCCCTCATGGAACACGATGCCGAACGGCTGATCCACACCCGCGGCAAACTCTTCGCGTTCTTGCGCCCCGCCGGTGTGCTGCGGATCACGCAAAACATAAATTTTCCCCGCGCCGGAATCCGCCACAAATATATCGCCATTCGGCGCTGTCGTCAGAAAACGCGGCGACTTAAAGCCGGTGGCAAACACATTCACCTGAAATCCATTTGGCACCGTCGGCAAAAAACCCTTCGGCGGCTTACTCACTTCCGGCGCATTCCCGGCGGACTTCGTCGCAAACGGTGCCGGAAGCTCTGGCGATTTCCCGTTGGTAATTTGCGCCGCGGCTGATGAGCTAAACAAAAAGCACCCGACCACCAGCGCAATCGACAGCGATAAGCATTTAAATGTCATGGGAAGGTGTCCACGGTTTTGGAATCTTCGCCCCGTCCAAGCGGGCTCGAAGTCGTACATGAGATGTTCGGCAGCCGGGCTACGTTACCATCGCGGATTATCGTCCCTAGCTTCCATCGCCGCGTGCCTTTGCCGCATCCAATTCATCTGCAACACTAAATACGTCGTATTCTTAACGAGGCCAAACACATGCCCGCTCCTCGCATCGGTCGAATCATCGCCATTGCTATCATCATCTTAGTCGTTGGATGGACCGCCATCCGCGCCATCGGCGCCCGTCCCCCCGCCACCCCCAACGCCGCCATGCCCAAGCCTGCCGTCGACGCTCCACTGGCCGCAACAAAATCCAAGCAAACCGCCGTCTTCGCTGGCGGCTGTTTCTGGGGCGTGCAGGGCGTCTTTGAACACGTCAAAGGCGTCACCTCCGCCACCTCCGGATACTCTGGCGGATTCGTAAAGTCTCCCAGTTATGAAACCGTGAGCATGGGCGTCACCGGCCACGCCGAATCCGTCAGCGTCGTCTACGACCCTTCGAAAATCTCTTACGGCCAGCTTCTGATGGTTTATTTTTCCGTGGTGCACGACCCCACCCAACTTGACCGCCAGGGCCCGGACTCCGGCTCGCAATATCGTTCCTCTATTTTCTATACTTCCGAGGAACAAAAGCACATCGCCGAAGCCTACGTGGCGCAGCTCTCCGACGCCAAAATCTACGCCCGCCCGATCGTCACCAAAATCGTCCCGTTCGCCGCCTTCTATCCCGCCGAGGATTATCATCAAGACTATTTGAAGCGCCATCCGGACAATCCCTATATCGCCTTCAACGACCTCCCCAAAATCGACCAACTCAAGCAGCAATTTCCCGACCTCTATCGCCCCTGAGCCATAGTTTGGAGTGCGGCGGTTTACCTTGAGCGATTCTCGCGAAAGGCTCGTCGTAATTCGGAGTGCGGCGCCTTGACGCCGCTTTCCCAATAGTCCGTGTCGAAGAATGGTCCGTCTCCGAGCGGCCGCGCAGAGCCCGACGTCCGGGCCGGAAACGCCCCCGCATTGTCAGTCGGACGCGGGGAGGGCCCGACTTTAGTCGGGCCGTAAACGGAACTCTACAAAATCGGCTTTAGCCGCTGCGGGCCGCTCTTCCTCAGCCCTGCTGGCGAATTGAGTACACGTTCACCAACGGAATCAGTTACTACGCTACAGTGAAAATCGGGTCACCCGAGCTGCACATTTTCCGCGTTCAGAGGAGTCATCGTGAGATCGATCATCTGCGTCACCGTTCTGCTTGCAGGCCTCAGCGTCCCGGCATCTGCGCAAGAAGCTCACAGCCATGTCGCTGGCAAAGCCGTAGTCGTCGACATCAAAAATGCCCAAGGCGAAACCGTCGGCACCGCTGCGTTAACCAGTGTCCCCGAAGGCGTCCGCATCAAGCTCGATATCAAGAATCTCCCTCCCGGCCAGCATTCCATGCACATCCACCAGATCGCCAAATGCGATCCGCCGGATTTTAAGTCCGCCGGTCCGCACTTCAACGCCGCCGGGCACACGCAAGATGGCAGCATGTCCGGTGACATCCCGAACTTTTTCCTGATCGTCGCCGACGACCACACTGCACACGTCACCGTCGTTGCGCCCAACGTAACCATGGGCGCCGATAGCCATTCCGTGTTCAGCAATGGCGGCACCGCCCTCGTGATTCACGCCTCCGAAGGCGGCGCTCCAGGCAGTCCCGCTCGCATCGCCTGCGGCGCAATTACCAAGCCCGAATAAAAACGGCGGTTCGTCGCCGACAACTACGACTCGTCATTCCGCGCGCGTCGCCCTCAACTACGACTTGTCATTCCGAGCGCAGCGAGGAATCTGCTTTTCGCCAATGTTCAGCAGGACTGTCGACTCTTCGCCCGTGCTCGCCTGAAGTACACTCCACCGACCCGATTGACTAGGCCGCAACTTTGCGGTACTAATCCCCTGCGCACCTTCCGTTCCCTCCCTCTACCACTGTCACCGGTGCGCACACTCAAACCTACAGGAGCTAACCATGTCTACGAACGTCCGCCCCGTCCCCGAAGGCTATCACTCGGTCATGCCGTTCATTACCTGCAAAGGCGCCGACCGCGCCATCGACTTTTACAAAAGAGTCTTTGGCGCCACGGTACTCGTAAAGATGGATGGCCCAGGTGGCATGATTATGCACGCCGAATTACAGATAGGAGATTCCCGAATATTTCTCGGCGACGAATTTCCGGGGATGTCCACGGCCCCGAATCCGCAATCTCCCGCCAACGCTCACGGTTATGGAATTTTCGTTTACACCGAAGACGTGGATTCCCTGATGCAGCGCGCCATCGATGCCGGATCCCGCGTGGATATGCCGTTGCAAAACATGTTCTGGGGCGACCGCTATGGAAAGTTCACCGACCCCTTCGGCCACAACTGGGGAGTGGCCACGCACGTCGAAGACGTAGCTCCAGAAGAAATGCAGCGCCGCACCGAAGCCATGTCCAAGCAAATGGCCAAAGCCGCCGGCTAATTCACTCGCGGAATCCGTTGTAGGGGCGCAGCTTTATCTCGAGCGACCACGGAATGCCCGGGAATGCTGCGCCCCAGCTTGCCCGGGAGTTTTGTCCTTGGTATTTTCGACGGTCGCCTTACTTCGTCGCGACTATCTTTTCCAGACGCCGCAACAGTTCCAATTCCGCCGCATGCATCTTTTTCGCCGCCGCGTCCACAGTAAAAAAGTCCGCGCGGTCGATCTCCGGAAATTCCTTGAACTTGCCCGACTTGGGCGGCCATTCCAGCAGAAACGTGTTGCTGCGCAGTTTGCCTGGATCCCCGTCTCCGCGAAACGCCCAGGTCACCACACGTTTTCCACTCTTGTGATAAACGCTTCCGAGCTCCAGGAATGGCTCGTGGGATTCCATTCCCGTTTCTTCCTGAAACTCCCGGCGCGCTGCGGCAAGTTCCTGCTCGCCTTCTTCCACTCCGCCTTTCGGAACGAACCAGGCGCCTGCATCCTTGCGCGCCCAGAACGGCCCGCCCAGATGCACCAGCAGCACCTCCAGCTCCCCGTTTCGGATTCTGTACATCAGCAATCCTGCGCTGACGCGATGCGATTTTCTTTCTGAATTGTTAGCGGTCATCGACAAGCCTTCGCGCGGGTCGTTTCATTGTAAGGCAGGCCGGCTTTTTACCATTCCTCATATGACTCGGTTAGCTTTCCGCCACGCTACATCGGCAGCGATACCTCTTTGAGCCGTGCGCCATGTGATTTCTCCATTCCGCTACCCTCTGCATCGGCCGCCGTGTAGTAGCATTTTTGTAAATCGTTCGGAGGCCTTCCTCCCAGGAGGCAAATGCATGGTGGAGATCAAAGGATCCGTGGTGCTCGAATCCATCACTGGAATTCAGCGGCGTGGCGAACAATCCTATGCCGAGGTTGTCGCTCGCTTGGATGACGAAACAAAACAGATGATTCAAAGCACGATTTCCGGTTCCAGTTGGTATCCCTTACACCTGTTCCTTCGTTTTCTTGCTGCGGAGTTGGAAGTATCCGCGAATGGTAACGAACAGGTTCTGGTCACCCGCTCCGAAAAAACCATCGAGCGCCAGCTGCGCGGCGTTTACAAGGTATTTGTAAAAGCCGGTTCTCCGGAATTTCTGATGAAGAGAATTGCCGCCGTGCACGCCACCTATTTCAACGGCGTGGATATCGATTTCAAATTGCTTGGCCCCGGGAACGCCGTCATCCGCTACACCGGTTTCGAGCCGCAACACCGGCTGATCGGTTTCACCATGGTGGGTTTCTTCCGCAAAGCGCTGGAGCTTTCCGGCGCTACGGATCGCAACGTCCGGTTTACCACTCCCGTCGAAGCCGGCAAGGGCTATGCTGAGCTCGCCGTTTCCTGGAAATAATCCCCGCGTCAATCCCGCACAATCGGCGAAACTTTAGTTTTTGCGTTTTGTCTTGGCGTTCTTTTTTACGTTTTTTAGCGGCGCGTTGCCACCGCCCTGATCCAACAGCAGCTTTACTGCTGAAGCGCTAAAGGATTGGCGTTCAGCAATCGCGTCAAGTCACCGGCGATACTAATCGCTGTTCGTTTCAACAATTCTTCAGAGGGATCTCTGTCCAGCTCGTATCTGCCCACCGGCGCGTAAACACTCACGGAAATAAGCGGACCTATATTATCCGCTGGTTGCGGGGAAACGACCGCGTACACCGGCTGTTCGGGTCGCGCCAGATTTCCGATGCCCACGAACAACTGCATTTTCGCATCCGTTGCCAGGCCGCCAATCACCGCACGGCGCAATCCGGAGTTCGCGTCGACCTGTGCGAATACACCGCGGAGCACCACGCCGGAATCTGGAGGTGAAGCACCGTTTCTCAGCCGCCGCGCGGAATAGCCTTCCTGCTCCAAAACCTTCACCAACGTCGTGGATGCCAAATCCACGAGTTTCGCGGCCCGTGCGCGCGGTGAATCGTCAGCCGACGCATCACCTTTTGTCGCATCAACTTTTATTGCGTCAGCTTTTGTCGTGTTGTTTTGCGCGTCCGGCGTTACGACGGCACCGACGGGCGGATTTGTAGCAGCCACCGGCGATGTCGCCAGCGGTGACGTACTCGCTTGGGAATTCACGTTTGGAGTTACGTTTGGCGTCACGTTAGAAGTTACGTTCGAAGTCGCGTTGCGATTTGCTGAGTTTCCCGTAGCGGCCGGGTCGTGCGTAGCCTGCAAATCGAAATCCGCAACGTAGATGATGATCGATTTGTTCGGAAAAACATCGGCGGAAGGCGATTGCGAAAAGTACGGCGGTGTTCTCGCCGCGTCACACGCCGGGGCAACCACGGCCGGCGACACGATTAGAAGGATAGTCGTCAGGAGCGAAAAGACGCGCATGATTTGCCTCATCGGCAGTGAATTGCGCAGGGTGGGGGCGCCCTTGCAGAATGCCACGTCCCAGCGACACGGCGTCGACGAAGAGCGAATTCCGTTCTGAAAGCTCACTCCCTTTGGATGTATCGCCCAGGAGAATGGTTCGGAACGCTTGTCGCTTTCACGACATACTAGTTACTATCTGTATAACAAAATATCGACCTAACCGCCCCAGAATGAACACTTACGTATCATACTGAGCGCAAAGGACTTTAACTCCCTTCCGCTCAGTATGATACGTAATTCAAAACCGTCTAGTAACCACGTCTGGGCAAACGGGAGCGCGGTGCTTGATTGCGGGATTTTCGCTTATTTTCGTTTATCGGAGGAGCGTCTTTTCGCCGATTTCTTGACTGTAGACGTTTTGCGCGATGGATTTTCCGTGGCGACTTATTTGGCTTCTTGCGCGCCTCCTTCCGTGTCTTCTTCCGTGCCTTCTTTCTGGCGACTGGCGTGCTGACCAAGATTCCGCTGGCCAGTGCGTCGCGCGTTTTCTTTGGCATCCTGGCGACCACCAAGTCGTACGATTCGCGGAGCAGCGACGCTAGTTCCTCCGCAGCAAGAGCGTCCCTGGTTTGCAGCGCGACGTAACTCGCGCGCGCCATGTACGGCGCGGGGATGATGTTCGGCCGTTCGTTTAATGCATAGAAATTTTCCGGCGTGGTCTTGAAGGACAGCCAGACTGGCGCGGGATCGAGCACCAGATGCGCAAAAATCTTTCCCGCGACTTTAAAAGTGAGATCGTTTCCCCAGATCACGTGTTCGGTAGCCGAGGGAAACGACAGGCAGCGTTCGCGAACCCATTCCGGATTCATGCGCGCAGTCTAGCGGTAAGCGGACGGGCAAGCAAGTCGAGCCGCGATATGACGTCCCAATCACACGGGGCAATATTTTAGGAGGGGCGACAGTGCGGGACGACACTATCGACCTTGGCCAGCGATAAACGCTTTGCAATATGGTAGAGTGTCGCCGAAGTAGAGGCCGTAGCAGAGGCTGGCGTCACGGCCGAACTACAGGATGACGTGCAGGAGGTACTGTGGAAATGAGTGGAGCGGCAGCGAGCAGCGCAGCGCATGCGAGTCCGGCAGAACTGATTCGCAAGTGGTTTGATGAAGTGTGGAACCAGGGGCGAGTTGAGAGCATCGATAAACTTTTTCCGGAACATGCGGTGATGTGGGGCATTGGCAGACCAGAGAGCCGATCGCAAGGTCCTAGCGAGTTTAAACAGTTCTATCAAGCCCTGCGGAGCGCGTGTCCGGACGTTCACATAAAGATCGAACAGGTGGTGCAGGAAGGCGACACAGCGTTCGCGCGCTGGACCGCGACGATGACGCACACCGGCGACGGATTGGGGATGGCGCCCACAAACCGCGCGATCAAACTTTGCGGAGTGTCCGCGTTGCGCGCCCGCGACGGCGAGATTGTGGAAGGCTGGAACAATTGGGATCAAGTAGGATTGGCGCGGCAATTGGGCGTCCTGGACGGGAAGACCGCGGAATTGTTTCAGTAAGTTTTGCTTGGCCACGTCAATCATTCCAATTCTTCAAAGGGTGGAGAACTGTATGCATCGCAACGTTAAGCAAGCGTTGTTCGTAGCTGCTGGGGCTTTGCTGATCGCCGGTGGGTTTGCGCGCGGGCGCGAGACGGAAGCGCAGACGGCGGCGCCTGCAGCGGTGCAGACGCTGAAACCGGAAACGGAACAGCTTTTGAGAACCGGCGAGCAAGAACTGACGACAAAACACTACGACGATGCAGTGAAAACTTTCAAAAAAGCCGTCAAAGCAGGGAGTGACAAATGTTCGCGCTGTTACCTGAAGCTTGCTGAAGCGCAGATCCGGCTTGGCAATGAGAAAGAAGCGTTGAGCAGTTGCGACAAAGGGGTGGCCGTGGCTACGGATGATGCGGCACGCGCCGCAGGTCATTCGGCGAAGGGCGATATCCTGGTGGCCATCAAGAAGCTAAAAGAAGCGGAGGCCGAGTATCAGTTGGCGCTGCAGCTGGATCCCGCCTTTGCGGAATATCACTTGCGACTGGCGATCGCCTTGTTGAAAGAATCGCGCGATGTCGAAGGAAAAGACCAACTCACGGCCTACCTGGAACTTGAGCCGACGGGCGTGTACGCAGGTTATGCGAATCGGTTGGAGGACAATCCGCGGAGAGCGCGCGAGGATTATGCTCCGGAGTTTCAAGTGACCACGATCAAAGGGCAGAAAATATCGTCTACTGAATTTCTGGGCAAGGTGGTGGTTATGGATTTCTGGGCCACCTGGTGTCCTCCGTGCCGGGAATCAGTGGGCGAGCTCAAGGAACTGACCAGGAAATATCCCAGCGACAAGGTGGTGGTGCTGAGCGTGAGCGCCGACAAAGACGACGCGAAGTGGCGCGAATTCGTCGAGAAAAAAAACATGGATTGGCTGCAATACCGCGACGCCGACGATCACGTTTTAAAATTGATGGGAATTCACGCGTTTCCGACGTACATCGTGATCGATTCGGAAGGAATTATCCGCGACCGCATCGTGGGGGAAAATCCTCAGCAAACCATCGTGGGGCGATTGAAAGACCAGCTGCAGAAAATGATGCCGCAGGGCTGAACCCGGACGCAAGGATTTGCGCGGGGCAGCGATGCAGCGGGCGGGCGGTTGGCCGTTTGCGTTGCGCGGGCGTAGCATCGGAGATGCAGGTTACGAGGTTACGCCATGCCATACAATTCACACCAACGAGCTGCTGAACTGCACGAAGCTGCGGCGCACGCGCACCGCGCCGCGGCGGTAAGTCACGGAAAAGAAGATCATCAAACGGGACAGGAACATTCCAGGCAGGCGCTGGAACACTCGAAGAATGCGCACGCGGCGTCGCAGGGCGCGTTTGAGAAGTCGCTGTCGGAATCTGCGAAACACTAACGAATCGTTCGCGGCCTGATGGGCTGGATGGAATGACGCCGAACATGATTGGCTGGCTCGTCGTACGACTCGGTGACGCCCTGAAGGGCGTCGCTGCAAAGACCTCGGCGCTTACCGCTACAAAGGCCTCCGGTGTTTACCGCGCAAAAGCGGGGTCAAGCCCTTCGCGCGAATCGCTCAGGATAAACCGCCGCACTCCAAAAAAATTAAGCGGGAGATTTGGGGTGGGGTTGCGGGTGGCGATGCAGCAGGGTCATGGAGAGATAGGCGCCGATGAAGGAGCCGGTGGCGGCGAATCCTACGTACATCCAGTTTCTGGTGTAACTGATTACGGCGAAGGCGGAGAGAAGATACCAGACGCTGCTCCAACTGGCCGCGGGAAGGCGGCGACGCGCGGAGACGGCGGCGTTGAAGAGGACGTAGACGGCGTCGGTTGCGGCGGTGGAGACGAGTACGCCTGTTGCTAGCCAAGGATCGATCTGCACGGTACACCTCCGGGAAGTTTTGTAGTGAGTAGTCGAGCGGTACCTGGTACCTATTGTTGGCGGTCGCGCGGAATCATTTGCAACTGATTTTTTGAGGTGGCTGACAGGTGAAAAAATCGAGGCGCCTCCATATTGGGCAAATCGGGGCTATACTATGAATTGCCACGGCACATAGCGACGGCACACTGGTAGGCACATGGCGACGAATCGAACAAAGCGGACGCATATTTTGTTGCCAACGGATTTGGCGCGGGAGATTGACGCCATTGCGGGACGGCGCGGGCGGAGCGCGTTTCTGGTCGAGACGGCGCGAGAGGCCGTTCGGAGAAGCAAATTGCTGGAATTTTTGGAGAGTGATGCGGGCTGGGACGCGGAACATCCGGAACTGGCGCAGGGCGCGGGAAATTGGGTGAGAAAAGTGCGGCAGGAAAGTGAAAACCGCGGGCTCAAGAATCGGAAGAAGAGCCGCGATAAGGCGCCGGGCATGGGCAAAGCGAAAGGGTGAAGATCCTGCTGGACACTTCGGTGCTGATCGACGTGCTACGCCGGCGGAATGGACGGCGCGAGGCACTTGCGGCTTTGGTGCGAGCGCACGAATCGCTGGCCACCACCAGCCTAAACATTGCCGAACTTTACGCTGGAGTGCGGCCGGGGGAAGAAGCGTCTACGGAAGCTCTGCTGGATGGACTGGAATGTTTTGACCTAACGGGAAGCGCAGCGCGGCTAGGCGGAAAACTGAAAAAGCAATATTCGAAACGTGGGCAAACGCTAAGCCTGGCCGATGCGTTGATTGCCGCCATCGCGATCGAAGAGCGCTGCGCGTTGCTGACGGATAACCGGAAGGACTTTCCCATGCCCGAGTTGCGGCTGTATTCGTGAGCGTGAGTCCGCGAAGAGTGACCAACCCTTGCAAAGAGAAAGTGGCAAAGGGGTGGCACCGCCTTCGTTCTTATCGAAGGCCACCCCGACGGCCTTCGTGGGACACGCCCGGCGAGTGGGCACGGCGGCAAAGGCGCGGTACACTCGCAGAGCGATGAATCAGCCGACGACACCGACTGAGCCAAGACCAGCGTTTTTTCGTTTCTCACCCCGGATTCTAGATCATCTCGGGGTTGCAGCGTACAACAGTCTTCAGAAATGCCTCTCAGAACTAGCTGTAAATGCATACGACGCCGACGCGACACTTCTCACGATAAACCTTCCGGATACAATAGATGAGAGCGCGTCAATTGAACTGGTCGATGACGGGCAGGGAATGTCACCCGACGACATCGTCGAGAAGTTTCTGTTCATCGGGCGCAATAAACGTACTCAGGGGCAGAGGACCGCAGGCGGAAGATTGATAATCGGCAGCAAGGGCATTGGGAAGCTTGCCGGTTTTGGCATAGCGGCCGTCGTAGAGGTGATAAGTTGGCGCGACGGTCTGCTGTCCACAGTTAGAATTGATCGTGAAACTCTCGAGGACTTGGGTGCACTGTCCGATCATCCCCTCCTGATTTCGAGTACTCCAACGGAACTCTCCCACGGAACGAAAATACGTCTGCTTAAATTGGGCACGGATTTGAACCTACCTACTGCGGATACGATACGACGCCATCTCTACAAAGCATTGCCGAAGAGCAACATGAAAATGGTTGTCAACGACATCGAGTGCACGGCAGAAGATATATCTGGAGAGCGTCACACGTTCGCGCAGACTATCGATGGCGCAGGAGCGGTTTCCGGTTTTTACATCATCGCGACAGCTCGGCAGTCTTCTCCTGGCCTAGCCGTTCGCGTTCGGGAACGCGTCGTCAAGGAGCCATCCCTCTTCGGATTAGACACTCGAGCGCATGGGTTCTTCACAGCCGAAAAGATCGCCGGCGAAATATCTGCGGACTTTCTGGATCCAGAGAACGATAGTCTACAAACCGGCGACCTCATCAACACAACACGAGACGGGTTTCTCGAAGACTTGCCTGTAGTAAAAAAGTTTGATGAATGGGTTCAGGATTTCCTCAAAAAAGTAATTCAGGGCGTGGACGACAAGGAAATGGGGAGGCGAACCGATGCGCTATTGAACCGTCCCGCCGTGCGCGAACGACTTGACCGCATGCCGGCGCACATCCGCGCCACTGCAACCAAAGTAGTCAAAGGCATTTTGGCCAAGCTGAAGAATGTCGCGGAGGACGAGGCCGGAGAACTGATCGAATGGGTCCTACGGTATTACGAATCCAACGTATTGCGCGAACTGATGCGCGCGATCATCGCCGCGGACTCCGCAGATGCTGAGAAACTAAGCGGGCTGATCCAGGACTGGGGCCTCAAGCAGGTAAATAGCGTCACTGAAATCATTAAAACCCAGATCGACATCATTGGAAAACTCGAGGAAGTGATGGCATCAAATAAATCGCTCGAGATTGATGTCCATTCACTTATTGACAGTAACCTGTGGCTCATTCGCGAAGGCCTGGAGCTTTGGAGTTCGGATAAACCCTTGAAGACGATTTTGGAAGGCAGAATTGAGGAAATCTATAAAGGTCGCGAAAACATCCGACCGGATATTGTCTGCCGATCTCGGGACGACGGCAATGAGGCTGTAATCATGGAATTTAAGCGCCCGAGGGAAACAGTGATAATGGCGCATGTGACGCAGGCTCTAGAATATGAAGCGTTGATCAAAAAGCATCGGCCAAATATTTCCTTCACTACCTACGTAGTCGGCCGTGAATATGACCCATCCGTGCTCGCAACGAGATCAAAGTTGGAGGGCGCCCGGCTGCATCTATGGTCGTTGCAGGAGATACTGCAGCGCGCTCGCATGCGCTTCGAGCAGATATTGAACATCCTCGGTCGCTAAATTAGTCGACAGGTGTTATGCCGAGCGGGGGTATGGAGCGGGACCGATTATCGTATTTTCCGACGCGGCTAGCTCGCAGCTGCATGTCAGACACCGTACCACGTTCGCGTGGACTCCGCCCACACCTAGCACTTCCGCCTGGAAAGCACGGCCAAGGCATTCGTTGCCCTCCCCATCCTTGTGTTTTCCCTCGTCACCGGAAAACGCATGTGTTCCAGGTCGCACAGATTTTACTCCTAGGCCAAATTGGCCGGGCCAAGAGCATAGGGGGCCGGGACCGAAGCCCTGCTACGAAAACGTCAAAACACAAAAAAGGGTGAGCCAATGGCTCACCCTTTTTGAATCTTGCGCTTTGACAAGCGATACGATCTGACAGAATCCGCCCGAATCTTGGATTAAACCAAGTTGTAAACCGAACGGGTCAACTGCTGGAGTCCGTGAGGACTGGCAGGAGACCTATTGCGTGGCATAGTCCGCACACCATAGCGGATTGAGCCACGACTACTTTAGAAAGGAGGTGATCCAGCCGCAGGTTCTCCTACGGCTACCTTGTTACGACTTCACCCCAATCGTGGGTCATACCTTGGGCGCCTGCCTCCTTGCGGTCAGCTTGGCGACTTCTAGTACAACTCACTTTCGTGATGTGACGGGCGGTGTGTACAAGGCCCGGGAACGTATTCACGGCGTCGATCTGATACGCCATTACTAGCGATTCCGGCTTCATGCAGTCGAGTTGC
>Ga0210391_10000901_pt1 | contig 28614 bp, 41 predicted proteins | sample IncBWC12OmetaG_FD_160573 | JGI IMG/M metagenome (GOLD analysis project Ga0210391, IMG submission 160573) | Forest soil microbial communities from Barre Woods Harvard Forest LTER site, Petersham, Massachusetts, United States - Inc-BW-C-12-O ... | reverse complement strand
GGTACACCAAGAACGAAGGCAGCCGCAGCCGGTGATTGAGCGGATCGAGCAGCAAGATAAATCCGAGCCAGACCAGCGTGAAAAGGTAGGGCGCGATGGCCTGCGGCACAACGAGCGGCACGATCAGGCAAGCCGCGCCGACGACCATCACCACAATTTCGGCTGTCGCAGAGAGTTTCCAGGGCTCGATGGGCACCGCGGGCAGCAGCCCCTGCACCAAGTCCGCGGTTTCGAAAATCGCGGGCGTAATGGTGGCGAAGGACCAGGCGTAGCCGAGCAGCGCGGCCGGCCATTCGTGCGGCACCCCGACGTAGGTCCAGTTCTGGAGCCGGGTGTTATAAGCCTCGAAAATCAGCCATAACGGAATTGAGAGAAACACCATCTGCGCCAGAACCTTCGGCGCGTCGTGCAACCGCGACCGGCCGGTAATCGCAAAGACGGCGGCATCGGCAATCAGGATGTACGCGCTCCAGGCAATCGGCGTGAAATACGTCGCCACCGGATCGACGCCGCGAAAAAGGAGAATCTCCGCGCAAACCAGGGTGACGATTCCCAGCCACCCATGAGCGGGGAATTCGCGGCGGTGCCGCACCCGGAAATATCGCGCGACCAAAATCGAGACCGTGGCGGCGGTGATGCACAATCCGATCGAGAGCCGAACCGGGATGAGCAGGGCGAATGCGTCCATGAGATTCGGCGAGTATGGTAGCGCAGGAATGTGCAGTTTTCGGCGGAGCCGTAGCGTTTCTTGCTATGCTCGGCGGGCCTTTCGAGCAGCAAACACCGAGAACGATTGACCACCGAGGCACCCCGATGCAGAGGACTCCAACGCTTTGAATGGCAAGGCAAAACTCGAGCGCGGGCTGGGATTGGTTGAAGCAACTTCGCTGAACATGACGTTCATGGTCGGCATCGGCCCCTTCGTGGTGATTCCGATCGTGATCAAGGCGATGGGCGGTCCGGGGAGCCTGTTCGCATGGCTCGCCGGCGCAGCGCTCGCGCTCTTTGACGGCTGCATCTGGGCGGAGCTCGGCGCGGCGCTGCCGCAAGCCGGAGGAAGCTACGTCTATTTGCGCGAAGCATACGGAGCCGAGCGCTGGGGCCGGCTGCTCTCATTCCTGTATATCTGGCAAACGCTGTTTCAGGGACCGCTGAGCATCGCCTCGGGCGCGCTGGGGTTCGCAAACTACTCCACATATTTCTTGAATAACCTGCCGGGCGAATGGGTGGCCCGCGCCGGGCCGTACTTCACCAAGACGGTCGCGGCAGTTGTGGTCTTGATCGTTGTCGCACTGCTCTACCGGCGCATCAGGGAGATCGGCCGCATTTCCATCGTGTTCAGCGCGATCGTGATCGCCACGATTCTGTGGATCGTCTCTGGCGGCGTGACGCATTTCGATGCGCACCGCGCCTTCGATTTTTCCGGCATGCGTTGGGATTCGTCTTGGGTGCTCTTGGCTGCGCTGGGCCACGGCACGGTACAGACCGTTTACAGCTATCTGGGCTACTACAACGTCAACAACCTCGGCGGCGAGATGAAAAGCCCCGAGAAGAATATCCCGCGCGCGATCTTCCTTTCGATCATCGGCGTCACGGTGCTCTACCTGGCGATGCAAACGAGCATCCTGGCCGTCATCCCCTGGCGCGAAGCCGCGGAATCGAAAGCGATCGCCAGCGTGTTCATCGAGCGGCTGTACGGCAGCCAGTGGGCGGCCGTCGTGACCATCCTGATACTGATCACCGCGATGGGCAGCGTCTTCGCGGCGATGCTGGGCTATTCGCGCGTGCCTTACGCCGCGGCCGCGGACGGAAATTTTCTCCAAATCTTCGCGCGCCTGCACCCCACGAAGCATTTCCCCTACGTTTCGCTGTTGGCGCTGGGCGGCGCGGCGCTTATCTTCTGCCTGGCACTGAGCCTGGGCCAGGCGATTCGCTCCATCCTGGCCATGCGTTGCCTCATCCAATTTATCGGCCAGGGCGTGGGGCTGGTCGTGCTGCGCCGGCGCTGGGGGAGCGCGCGGCTGCCGTTTCGAATGTGGCTGTATCCCCTGCCGGTGGTGGTCGCAATCGCCGGATGGGCTGCGCTTTTCGTCGCCACGGGCCGCAAACCGATGCTGGCGTCGCTGGCTGCGGCAGCCGCCGGGATTCTTGTATATTTGGTGCGCGCGCGATGGATGCGGCAATGGCCTTTCCAGGAGATTGCTTGATGCGTAGAGTTCCTGCCAGAAAGAATTTCGCGGCGATTGCAGCAATCCTACTCGCTCTCGCGGCCGCCCCGGCCGCGATTCCCGCCGCATCCGCGCAGTCGCTCGAGGACACAGTGCAGGCGATCGAAAAGGCGCGCGTCACGACGCGAATTCTTTACGTCACGGCACACCCGGACGACGAGACCGCCGGCCTGCTGGCCTACCTCTCACGCGGTTTGTATGCGGACGTGGCGCTGCTGACGATTACACGCGGCCAGGGCGGCCAGAACGCGATTGGTCCAGAGCAGGACGCGCCGCTCGGCATCGTGCGGACCACCGAGCTGCTGGCCGCGGATTCCCACTACGGGACCCATCAATTCTTCACGCGCGCCGTGGACCCCGGATTTTCGAAAAGCCCCGAGCGGACCATGAAAATCTGGGGAGATCAGATTCCGCTGGAGGACATGGTGCGCGTAATCCGCATGTACCGGCCGCAGGTGGTGATCAACGGATGGGGCGGCGTGCATTTCGGACACGGGCAGCATCAGGCGAGCGGCCTGCTGACGCCGCAAGCGATCGCCGACGCCGCCGATCCGGCGAAATTCCCCGAACAGATTGCCGAGGGGCTGCCGGCATGGAAGGTGTCGCTCGAATTGCGTCCTGGGAATTTCGGATTCGGCCCGAACCCCACGACCACCGCTCCGGGAGGAATCACGCTGCCGGTGAACGACGTCTCGCCGCTCTGGGGCCAGAGCTACGTGGAGATGGGCATGGACGGCCATGCGCAGCATCGTTCGCAGGGCACTCCGTCGTTTTACGGCAATCCGTTTTTCCGCCGGCCGCCGGTGCTGGTCCTCGAGCATGGGCAGCAAGGCGGCGGTTCGTTCGACGTGAAGGAGCTGGCGGAGTCGATTTCGTCGCTTGCAGGCCGCTACGAGCACTGGCAATCGGCGATGGCGCCGGCATTGGCAGCCGCGGACGAGGATTTAGCGGCCGCGTCGAGATCAGCACTGGCGCTCGACCGCGCTGCCGCGGCGAGTTCGCTGGCGAGGGCGGGCAAGGAAATCGCCGCATTGCGCAGTTCAATCGCCGCGAACGGCGATTCTGCCGCTGGCGCGCTCTACGAGATCGACCAGATCTCCAAGCGAATCGACGCCGCGCTGGTAGATGACATCGCGCTTCCCGTTGATACCCAGGCGAATCGCCACGAGCTGGTTGCCGGCGAGGATTTTACGGTTGATGTGAGTTTTCTGGATGAACCGGCGACGCCCGCAAAATGGAAAGTGGACCCCTCGAGCCTGAAAGTACCCCAGGGGTGGACTTCGAAGCTCGACGATGCCGATGCGAAGGGCAAGACCTTCCACTTCACCGTCTCCGTGCCTGCCGGAGCGAAGCCGCCCGGTTCGCCCGCCGACGCCGTGCTTCCGTTTCCACCGGCGCTGGTCAGCCTCGTTCTGCGGATAAGCGTCGATGATTACGATTTCACGTATCAGAAGGCCGTCGAATCCGCGGAAGCGAAGACCACGGCGATCGTCGTCTATCCGCTCGAACTTGTGCCGGCGGTCACGTTGACGGTCGAGCCCGCGCAGGTGATGGTTCCCGAGAAGCGCGCCGGGGCGCCCGTCGATTTGCTCGCGCGCGTGCGGTATCACGGCACGAAGCCAGCCAGCGTTTCGATCGGCCTCGATGCACCGCAGGATTGGAGTGTTTCGCCGGTCGCGGCGCTCGATTTCAAACAAGCCGGTGATCAGTTGGTGCGCTACGTCGTGAAAGCCCCGGCGAAAATCGCGCCCGGCGCCTATACGCTGCGTCCGTATGCCAAGCTCGGCGACGACACGTTTCGCACGTCAGTTGAGCCGATTCCCACGCTGTCGACGCGCAACTTCAGCCAGCCAGCCGATGTGACCGTGCATATGCTCGACCTCACCGTGCCCGCGGGGCTGCACATCGGCTATATCGCCGGAGACAACGATGTGCTGCCGGAAACTCTGCGGCAGGTGGGAATCCAGGTGGATCGGCTCGATGAAGTGACGCTGGCGTTCGGCGATCTGAGCCGCTTCGACGCGATCGTGGTTGGCATCCGCGCCTACGAGCTGCGGCCCGACGCGATGGCGGCGAATCCGCGCCTGCTCGATTACGTGCAGAACGGCGGCACGCTGCTGGTCCTTTACGAGCGCGATTTTGCGTGGGCCAAGCTGCTGCCGGCTCCCTTCCGCGCAGAGATGGACCCGAAAGGGGCGGTTCGCGTCACCGATCAGAATTCTCCCGTGCGGCTTCTGGCGCCCGAGAGCCCTCTGCTGAATTCGCCGAACAAGATCACGCTCGACGATTTCAAGGGCTGGGGACAGGAGCGCGGCCTTTATTTCTGGAGCACCTGGGATTCGCGCTATCAGCCCGTGCTCGGCCTCACCGATCCGGGCGAGCCGGAAGCGACGGGCGGCCTTGTGTACGCGCATGACGGCAAGGGGCTGTACATTTACACCGGCCTGTCATTTTTCCGCGAGCTGCCTGACGGGGTTCCCGGCGCGTATCGGTTGTTCGTTAACCTGCTGAGCCAGACTCTTCATTCTGCGCCTCGAAGATAAGCGATCGCCGCCGGCGCCGCTGTGCTTCATTGCGACACACGGCGCTACTTCCGCTTGCCGGTCGATTTTCGCTTCGTGCTATGCTCCCAGCCGATCCGAGAAGGAGGTCGCTTTACGATGAAGCTTGAGAATTCGGCGCTCCCGCGCCGGCTGATCGGCGTGCTCGCCGCGATATTCATCCTGGCTCTTACCTGCAGTTCCTCGACCGCGCAGAAAAACAAGAACGGCAAGAACAACTCGCAACAGCAGGACGACTCAAACCCCGTGCCGGTCCCCGTGGGCTCCGATGCCGATCAGATCGAAGGAGATATCGGCCAGATGCTCGCCGCATTCCAGCTTGGCAACGTCGAGCTGATGCACAAATATTATTCCGACAGCGTGACGTTCGTCAGCGGCGATTTCGCTCCGCCGATCATGGGTTGGCAGAATTACGTCCCGTTGTACGAGCGCCAGAAGGCTGCGTTCACGTCCATGCAGCTGGTGCGCCGCAATACGATCATCTTCCCGCACGGCGACGTGGCCTGGGCCATGTATCAGTGGGAATTCAGCGCCCTATTGAACGGAGCGCCCTACGATCTGCGCGGGCAAACTACGCTGGTCTTCAACAAAGTGGGGGGAAACTGGCTGATCGTGCACAACCACACGTCATCGACCACGACCCAGACTGCGCAGGCGCCCCTGCAAACACACGCAGCCACACAATCGGCGCCCGCGACGGCAAAGCCCTAGCCCGATCAACCGCGACGTGAGAAAGTCGGAAAAGCTAGAAGCTTTGGAGGCTTTGGTACGCCCAGAGTCCGGCCACCGACACGAGCAACGCGCCTGACACAATCATGAGTGCCATGATCGGCCGTCCGAGCTTTTCAATCCGGGCGACCAGCGCGGCCTGATCGCGCGCCATGGAATCTCCCGCGGCGTCCAGAAAAATCTGATCCTCTTCCCGGTTTTCGAGGGCGCTGCGGTAGATCCACATGAAGACCAGAATGGCGGTAACGACACCCCAGGCGAGAAGCAAGATCTGAAGAGTTCCCATACAAACCTCCCCTGCCCGCGGGTCGTGGGGACTGTGCCAGGCGGCGTCCGGCCCTGCGGGCCCTTCGGCTCAATTGGGCGGGATTATAGCACCAACGCGTACCAAGAGTGTCAGGAGGCCGGCCGTTCGGGCTTCCTGGCGATGCCAGGAAGGAATCGCTTAGCGGCGCTCGTCCGGGAACGAAATGCCCCAAAAATTCCGGCCGGGATAGAGAATCTCGACTCCCAACTCGAACGGGCCGTGATCCTTGCGTTCCCGCACGGCGATCACGCGAAATTCACGTCTCTCCTGCGAAAGCCCGTGCAGAACCTCGATGCGGGACCCGATCTCCGGCAAAAATGGCAAGCGCAGCAGTGCGCCGGTGCGGCTGACGGAAATCGCTTCGGCGGAGGCGTCGCGCGCCTCGCCATTCATTTCAGGGGCTCGGACTGTAACCGGGATGCGAATAGGAACGCGGCTCGACCGGCGGCGCTCCAGCATCGCGCGGACAGTTGCCATGGTTGCCCTCCTGTTGCTCGCGACCGCAAAATAACTGTAGGGTGCGCCCGCCCTCGGGTCAATGGTACTTCGCCTCGGCGTGCTTCGTTGACAAACCAAGGGCCGCGCGGCAATATGGTTTCGCCTCGCTTTGCCGCACGAAATGCCCAAGTGGCGGAATTGGCAGACGCGCTAGCTTCAGGATGCAAAACAGCTATTCTTGCAAGTGCTTTGCCATCTTTCTAAGTTACTGAAAACTCACATTCCAAAGGGGTAGTTCGGGGTAGATCGGGGCAGCCTGAAATCCCGTGTTGGGCGCAAAATGGGCGCAGCGGCCCGCGCTACGGGGCGGATCGGCAAGGCTGGCAGTGCGGCCCATGCCCGGAACATCGCGCTCTGGGGCGGAGAAACTGTTTCTCTACCGCTGCCCAGCGGCCTTCGCGCGCGCTTCGGCAGGCCGGTAAGTAAGGCACGCGCAGCCATCCGCATAGCATCGCGTTTTTCCGCGCGGCTCATCTGTTTCGATGTTGTACTGCACGGATACCCGCGATAGCAAAGCATCATCCACACGCATGTACGGGCTTTCCTCGTGGGACGATTTAGGATGACCGCATACGCAATCCCCACGCCCAACGCAGCGCCGGGCGGGCGGCATCCGGTCGCCGGATACGGTTGCTGGCCTGCCACAGACCGAGCACACGTACACGGTATCCAGCCCATCCATCATTTCCTTCACTTCCCATTGGCAATCCATGCGGCGATTATACCACCCCGTTGTGCAGCAATATTTCGGCACGTTTGACAATCTTCGTGTTCTGCTGCTAGCGTTTTCCGTAGGAGGTGTAGCTATGACTCAAAGAATGCTGGATACCGCCGTCCGGAAGGGCATCGTGGAGGATTTGGCGGATATGCTGCGAAACTTCCATGATGCGAAAGAACGAAATGAAGGCGGCTCCGAATCCCTTAGTCGCCGTGGTCATCTAGGCGGCTACAGAAGGGCCTTGGGCCGCTTGTATGGCGAAAGGATCGCGAGCGGATTGCTAGAAGCCGCACGCAAAGAAACTGGCCTGCAATTCCCCCACATGGGACCCGTTCACGATGACGGCACCATTTACAATGTAGATATGGAAGCGGGCTACGGCCTCTAACGCGCACACGGAGGATTCCGATGCAATATAACAGCACTGCTGAGCTACCCGGAATGGCGGATCGCCTTGACCGCGAAGCGGCTGCGATCCTTGCGGCATGGCCCAACATCACGTACAAGGATGCTGAACGCGCAGCGGCCAAACAAGAAATGGCGAAGGATTTGCGCGCTCGGTACAGTTATATTCGCAGCCGCCGATTCTAGTTCAGCGCGGGCTTTCGGTCTGGAAACAGTCCCTTGCTCCTCAGCATCGCCACAAATTCCGCGACCATCCTAGGATCGGGGAAACGAAACACTAGCTTCGTCATGCCGTGCTCGTCTGTGCGATCAACGGGAATTCCGCCAGCGCGGTAGTTATTCAGCCATTCTTCCATTTGCCCGTCAGCATCCGGGTAGGTTGGGAATTCCAGCGTGAAATCGAAGGTGTCCATGCGGTTAGGAGTTCAATATCGTCGATACCGGCGACGGGTCATTGGTGATTGTAACTTGACCCATGTTATAGTGCGCTTAAGTTGACCGACCGAGATACCATACTCGCGGTCCTTCAGACCGGAATAGGTCTAGCCGGTTTGCTTCTAATCTTCTCTGGATTTCTAGTGTCAAAAGCAAGTTCATATGAGACGCGACGCGGAGACAAGTACAAGTGGCTTACGATTGGCACGCTCATTCCTGTTTTGGGCGCACTGGCCCTGAGTTGGCTGAGTATTGATGCCCTCCAAGGTTGTCAGTGGGCACAGTACCATTTGCTCACTGTCCTAAGAATACAATTAGCCATAACGGCGGTCTTCGCCATAATCGGTCTCATATCCGTTGCCTCTTGATGGAGGAAACCGACCTTGGGACTTACTGAGCTGAAAATTAAAGACTTGGAAGAAAAGAAATTCGATCATCTCTACAAAAAGCATGAAAAGGCTTGGCTGCAAATGGTTGAGGATGCCTACACATTCGCCAAGGACCACGTCACTGGCGGCAGTCCGCCACGCCCTGATGACGTTCTCAAGCTCCTGCTAGCAGAGCTAGAGGTAAGCAAAGATTTGAGGAATCATCAGGAGGACCACCACGCGCGGTACAAACACTTTCGAGAATATTTCGGAGATTACATCATAGACAAATATTTTCAGCATCTAATTCAGCAACAGGTAAAGGAGGAAAAGAAATGAGCCCAAGAGAACGGTATGAGATTGCAAAAGCTTACGTAGACAAGCAATTGAAAACGATGGAAGAAAACGGTCTTCAGCTTACGAAAATCTCTGCGCACGAATATGATGAGATGGTTGAGCGAGTGGCCCAGACCATCCGCGTTTCAAACGGAACCAAGAAAGCAGAATCTTCGTCAACTGCTCACGCATAATGTGGAATAGCGTACAGCGACCGTCGGCGGCCTGTCAGGGAAGCCTGACACTCAGTCCAGAATTCGGGCCAGGTGGAAGTCCCAGCGCCGTGTCTGTGCCGATATGTGCCCGCAGGTCCTCGAGTAACTGTTTTGCAGGGAGGCTTTTGCCGATAAGTGCCTCTGATTCCGAACGCGGATTGATTACTTCCTTCGCGCGGTAAACAAACACTGATTCAATCCCCTCTGCTATCGCGCGGCGACACAAGCCGCGTGCGTAGAACCGATTGAATTCGCCTTCTGCAAGCGTCTCAGGTGCGGTAATTGGGACCTGCGCAATCGTCGTCCCCCCTTTCGGTTTTCGCCTTTCCTCGGTTGCATTCAAGCGACCTGGGACCCGCAGCTGCGACGAAAGGGTGTCGTCCGTTCCGCTTTGCGCGGCGCTTTTCAGCAGCTCCGGATACGCGGCCTTCCCAGTGGGGCTCAATCGAGGGCTGAAGTACAACTTACCAGTGGCGATATCAGTCTCGATTTCTTCAAACATGAATTGCCTCGTAGTTGAATCCAAATTAGCTAAATTAAGTGGCACGACCCACCCCCTTCGGTTATCGCTAAAACTCTCTGCACTCCGTCAGTTGCCCTGCTATGCCTTTGCGGCCCCATGAATGATTTTCTCAAGCTCTTGAGCGTACTGGATCAGCTGGTCATTGACTTTCTTTAGATCGTCAATCAGCAAGTCGTATTCCGGGAACTGCCGCTGGCAGTCCTGCGGACTCCTAGACTTCACGTGATCGGGGCAGTTAGCGTACCAGTGGCGAAACCGCGCCTGCCAGCGCGTGAGATGCGGACGCAAACCATTGTTGAGTGTTTGGGTAGCGATTCGCACCAACTCTTGGGTACTCTTCTCGTTCCTCAGCATGTGGCCCGGAATATCCGATATCAGCTGTCTGACACGGCCAAATAGTGCGTACCAAGAATCATAAATCTCCACAATTACATCGTGTTCAATATCTATTCGCTGGGCGGCTTTCCGGGTCACAAGCTCTGTCCATATTCGATGGGCAATCTGTACGTCTTCGTTGTTGGGTTGAAGTTCCACGGAGCCGACGTTTCCAAGCTGGACGTTCAGCTTCACCACCCTGTACTTGTGAAAAATGCTTCGCCGATTCCAAACCAGAAGTCGCAAGGCCGTAAACAAAATCACAGCGAACACAAGGAGCCAGACAGACAGGTCAAGCCTGATTAATCCACCTTCGACGTGCAAGCGCAGTAGATCAGAACCGGGCATTAGTGCCTTACGTGGCAAACCTTGCACACAGCATCAATATCCATCATGGCCGAGGCGTTTTTGATTAAATGCGAGCGGTTCGTTCTGTCCCTGAATGCATCTTCAATGTGTTCCCTCAGCCTTTGAGCGGAATCGGGCGGCACGTAGTAGTGGCCGTAAAAGTTGGCCGGTTGATAGTAGTTATAATTTGCACCCAGCCTCTCCGGAATGGTCGGCCATGCTTGTTGGTCCCAATTCAATCCGGGAACGAACACAGGTATCGCGGACGGCAGAATGTACGCCAAGAGGCCGTTTGGCACGAGGTCTTGACCCTGCCGTATTGACGACTTAATTTCCCAATCCACATAGCGCCTGCTATGCGTGCATTTCCCGATAAGAACGATCGTAACGCTAGCGTCGTCTATGTACTTGCGCCTGATTTCGCTCATCACATAGTCGGGATTGTTACTATCTATGAAATCGTCGTTGTGAAAAGCACCGATCGCCTTGGGAATGAAGACGGGCTCCTGCACGGACCAGCGATGGATGAAGTTATCCACTTCATTCTGGTTGCCGTCGTGGAAAGACGAGATGAAGACCTTTCTTTTTACGGGGACGGGCACGCGAAAAAGAGGATTCCCATAATTCATGGCTGGTAAAGCTATCGTATCAGATAATGATACACTGCGTCACAAGGGGCGCGTGACGCAGCCCGCCGCCGATTCGATGGCACTCTTAAACTTCTGACTCGTAAGCTTTCTCATCCGGCGAAACGATTCTAACTGGATGGGTTTTGGAGATATTCATCGTCGTCATCCAGTTTCAGCCCGGCAAGCCAATCCGCCGTGGAAATGGGCGAGGGCTGTGGCTCCGGCTCATCAATCCCCTCGAACATAGCCACATCGTAGGATTCGCTTGCGGCCCAGTCGGAAAGTGAAAGCGCTTGCGATTGCGTTGCTTCGCAAAAGCTCACATAGATTTCGTATCTCTCATGTACTTCGGTCACGGCCTGCATTGCTCCTCCTTACAAAACCGGCAAGCCGGATTTGCCTTACCCCGGCGCGTGTGCCAGCGGGTATGCATTCCCCGCGCGCCGCCGCGCGATGCAGCGCCTGGCGCACACAGCCCGATCTTCTTTTCAGCGAACATGCGGCCCGTTACCTTGCCGCCGATCCGCCCGCCGTTTCCTTTGCGGCCATCCGTGGATGCATTGGTCGCACGCCCGCCAATCTTCCCGCCACGCGAAGCAGCGCCCGGCGAATGCGCGCCAATCTTCCTGAAGGCTGCGACTGCGCCGCCGATCCGCGCGCCACGCTGGCGGCTTTCAAGCGTGCCCCAGCGGAATTTCTTTACGCCGCCCGACGGCGCTTCTTCGGTTTGTAGTGTTGCTCCGCTTCCGGGGATAGTGGCCATATTCCTTCCTCGTGTATCTGGAAAAGCTCCAGCGAGATGTCGCGCTCCTCGTCTTGAATGTAGTCATGGACCGTTTTGGCGCATATGCTGAAAACAAGCTTGTCCAGCGTCTTGCCACGATACTTCGCCACATCCTTCAGCTTCGCGAGCAGTGCGCTTGGCAATCGCAGCGGCACTGAAATGCGGTCGCGCTCCTCCGGCGTGCCTTCGTGCTGGCGGATGTATTCTTGGAGCCAGCCCAGCGATTTCTTTTCTACGCCATCCCAGCAAGCAGCAAGATATTCAAAGCGCTTCGGCGCCTCGAATGGCGCGCATTCGGCATGATGCGACCAGCTTAGCTGCGGAATTCTTTTGTCATCGGGAAACCGGCGCGCTACCAGCGCCATGAGTTTCAAAGTACCGACCACAAGATCGGTTTTTTCGGAAACATCTTTCCAGAAATTCGGGGGATGGCTTCCAATCAGCAGGTAGCTGGGTATATCGAGATTCTTAACGTTGTATTCCTCATCGCCTTCGTTGAGCCAATCGCCGAGCAGCCATTGCCGGTTATTGTGCTCGGCAGCCAGACGTTTGCCTTGTGCCAGCCAGTCGTTATAATCCTCGGCTGTGCGTAGCGGCCTTTCGACAGCGGTAGCGGTGGATTCAGGCATGAAGTCATCCTTCCATTCCCATGAGACGGCATCAATCGGCACGGATGGGAACTCCGAAGTGAGGTCTGCTTCTATGACGTGTACGGTTTATAGCCCGGCGTGTAGATTCTTGGAGGCCCTACATTTTTCTGCACGGGCACGCCCGGCGCAATTGGTGCTTCCTTCACGGTTTCCGCTGCGCGCTCTGCTTCGCGCTTCTTCCGGGCTTCCTCGCCTGCCGCTTCCATCGCGGAAGCTTCGCCGAAACTCGGGTCCACAGTCGGCTCCGCAGGGATCGCTTCGGAATTACGGGAATCGGCATTGGATCGCGCTGCGCGATTGGCGTCGATTTCCGCACTGCTGAGATTCTTTTCTGACATTTTGATTCTTCTTTCCTGTGGGGTGTGCTTCTACTAAGCCTTAAAATCCAGCAGGGGCACGCGCACAGCACCGCCCAACGTCATTTTTACGCTAAGCGAACGCTCGATGATGTGCATGAAGAAGTCCGATACGTTGTATGTCGGATCATCCACAAGCTTGCCGCCATTCTTCAGCGCGGTAATCAGCAATTCGCCCACAAAATACTGCTCGCTTCCATCCTTCATTCGGACGCGGCCAATCCGTCCTTCCTTTACATCGTTCTTGGTGAATTGCCCGGCCTTTAGCACCGGCGGTTTGGTCCAGTTTGGCGGTGGCGCAGCGCCCGATTCCGAATGAAGCTCTGCTTTGCCAGCGCCGGTTTGTACCAGCGTTACGTCATCCCACGATGTAGTGCTCATTTTCATTCTCCTTGTTTGAAGCCTTTTACCCTCGCGTGCGTGCCATCAATTGGCAGCGCGATCTTTTCGAGTTCGTCCTTGGGCACAAAAGCGGGGGCCATGTACTTATTGCATTCGGCTACAGGAAAGGGCGGCTGGTTGTTATAACCGTTCTGGCCCAACAGCCAACAGCCGAAAAACGTTTCTGATTCCCTGAATCCCTTGATAACCATAGCCTGTCCGCAGCTTTCACAAAGCGACTGCGTGCCCTTCGCTGCGCCGCCTAAAACTCTGATTTCCATATGTTAGCCGCCCCGCATATTCGTAGAAAATGTGTCCGGCCTGTTTACAAGAAGATGGATCGCCACAGAGCGGGATACCTTCACCCACGCCCCGGCTGCGCCGTAGTCGCAATCCTGAAGCAGTTGGAGGTAAATTCCATCGCCACCATCGCCCGGATTTGCCGCGAGTAAGGCTATGAGTTCGCTTTCAGTAAGCGCCATGATGCTTCCTTTCTTATAATCCTTTTGCCCTTGCGAGCTGTTTTCACTGGCCGCCCGTGGCTGATAACTACTGAATCTGGCCCGGTACCGGCTGTTTTGCAAAAGTAGACGGGATTCGACACTTCATCCGGGTCAAGTTTTAGGCGCATTTTTTTGCTACTTCTTTCCAGCTTCAATACAGCGCGCCATCGCAGCATGTGTCCGGGCGAGCTGATCGCAGGCCGAATCCACGGCAGAATGGGAAGCCTTCTGCGCCGCACGCAAAGCCCGATGGAATGCGGCATGCGCCCGGTCATCGTTATCGCTATCGTCGTCATCCCAATCGTCGAGCGAATCGTCAATCATGTCGCTGCATGCAAACGCGGCGCTGCACAGCTCCATTGCGCGCATCGAATGTTTGGAAAGCGAAGCGTAATCGTATGGTTTCGGATAAGGCGATTTCCGGGTAACCAGATCACTGCACAAAGCCCCGGCCAGTGCCAACTTGCGAAGCTGGACGATTAACTGATCCACATCCACAGGCACGCCGTAATCCGGCTTGCTGCGCTGATTTCGTGCGCCCGCCGCCGTATTCGGGTAGGCCGGGTAGGTAACAACGGAAACGTCAATGAGATCCACGTCGGATATCGTGCGGATCGCGCAATCCTCGCCAGTTTCCGGGTCCTTGCCGGGTGCCCATTGCTGGCCGCCAGCGGGCACAGTGAAGGCAAAGCTGCATTCGTCAATATCGCCGCGCTTCACGGCAGAATAGAGATCTCGGTGGGCCTGCGAATTCTTATCAAGCTGGCAGCGGAATTTCAGGCCACGTGCATCTTCGGAAAGTGTGAGCGTGCCGGATTTCGTTCGACCAAGTATGTTATCAGGAGCGTGATTGAACAGCGCCTTAACATCGGCCTTCTCGCGGATGCTGCGCGAATACGTGCCGGGCTTGATCGTTTCGCGGAAACCGCCCAAATTGTGGCTGAGCGTATTGAAAACTGAAGCGTACCCCACGAGGGCAAAATCGTCTGATCCGCTGTCGCGCAGCTCAGCATGCACTGTGCGAACCTGTTTGCCTTTTGCTGCTTCAAAGTCGAAATTCATTGCTGTGCTCCTATCGAAGTGAATTCAAAATCTGTGATTCAGTACTTGGAATCACGCCGAGGATTTTCAGCAACGTTTCCAGATCTCGTTCCCTGCGCTTGAAAAGCGGCGGGTCGGGCCAATCCAAATCCATCGCGCGCAAAACCAGCGTGCGCACAGAAGGATTCTCAAGCGCAGGAAGGCCCAGCGCTGGCACAGCCAGCGATAACAGCTCCGTTTCCCTCGGCGTGTATGCGTACAGCATCGTGTTTCTTCCCTTGCGTGTTTTGCCCTTTTTCCTTCACCGAGAAACCGATGAGGATAGGCGCATATGCATAAAAATCTATGCGCGCTGCTCCGGGCGCTATGGGATGCTTCCAAGCCTGCGGCACAAACGAAAGAATGTCGCCCACTTCCACGTCTTCGTCCAAAAGCGCGTATGAAATCCACACTCTTTCGTCATCCGGCGTCCATCCTATGGCGCGTTTAGCAAACATCCGCACGATGCGGCACCATTTGCGCTTTGCTTCTGGCATGGCATCCTCCACTGCAAAGTTTTCGGCGGCAGCCAGTGGCTAGAGGGTCCGATACCCTTGGCAACCCAGCCGCCGCCTTTTCACATCGGGCGTTGCCTGCCCACAGGTGAAATCTCTATTGCGGCGATCCTTCCCAAATCACTTCAGAATCGTCGCCATTAACGAGCACAGACGGGCGATTCAGCGGAAGGCGCTTGCCATCCTGCGTCGCTGCAACAAGCTTCGCCTGCATCTCGGCCTGCATCTTGTTGTGCTGAACGCCGCTGCCAGTGGCCCCGGCCAGCGCCGAATTCATGGGCTGATTTTCGATACACAGATCACGATTGGCCCTGTATGCCTTCGCGTAGCGCTTCACGATTTCTTCAGGCACGGCGCGGCCAAACGGATTCAGGTAGCGCCCGCCGCCCTGCCATTCTTTCCGGGCATTCACGTGCTCGGGCCTGCCTGCGTATAGGAATTTTTCAGCGCCTATTGTCATTTGGATCGCAAGGTAGGGCTTCACAACGGAAACTTCGACCACATCCCAAACCGGCTCCGGAATTCGCGCTTCGCCGGGGCGCGGCAGGCGATAGGTTTCCTCGCTGTGCATATTCGGCGCAGTAACAGCCCCGTCAGAAACTTCTTCAGCCAGCCCAGCGCCGCAAACCACGCCGCCGACTTGATTCTGCACGTGCTCGATTTGTCCGGCCTTCGGCCCTGATAGATATTTGATTTTCATGACTTGAAATCCTTCCGGGGCTGCGCGGCCTGTACCATCTGCGGAAAAGAAATGGCCGTGTCTTACGCCACTTGATCCGGGCGCTGTTATGGGGTCACGTGTCGGAAGTGTGCGGAAAGTCGAAGGAAGGAAAACGAAAGTCGTCGGCGTCCGGAAAAAAGACTAGTCGAAGCGGGAAAAAAGTCGTGGGAATTTCCCGACCGCGCCGGAAATTGCGTGCGTGCGGCTGTACGGGATTTTGAAAACGGTTCTTGAGGCGCCATACCCCCTTTGTAATCAATGATTTGCAGCCATGCTTGTCAAGGTACCAAAAGTCATCCTAGTACCCGATTCCAAAGCCAAAAGCGCGCGCGAAGCGTCATCACCGCATGCAGCCAGCGCCGGGATGATCGCGGATCGCCACAGATCGGCTTGATATCAGGCTGTTCTAGCTACCACAGGCGGGCGCTACGATGCCGATTCTCGGGGATGACTGGCGGTTTTCTCGCGCTGTACGGCTGCTACTGGATTGCTTACATGCCTTGCGGTATTTGCCTACTTGGCTTGGCCTACTGTCGAAACTTCTTTTTTTCCCTCCGCCGAGGAGTGTGTCAATTTGGCGAGCGGAATATTCGGGGTTTCCATTTTCCGGCGCGCCACTGCTGCACGGCAGCCAGAATCACAGCGCTTTCATCCGGCGTGGCTTCGCGGGCGGTTTCTACTTCGTGATCGCCATGATAAGCCATGATAAGCGAAGTCCGAAGTGATCGTGCCGTTTGGCAATACATCCCACGATGTTTCTACTTTGCCGAATCGTGTCCATACAAACAGCGTGCCATCGTTATCGCACGATGATGGGGGATACACGTCAAGTACCACAGGCTTTTCACGGGATTTTGATGTCATCGAAATTTTCATCCTCGTAATGACGCATGTATTCTTCCAGCGCGAATGCATCGCTGGTAGCGACATACTGCACGCCATCTTCGCCGGTAGCAACCGGCTGGTTTTCTGGATTCGCGCCCGGATTACTGGTTTTTCCAGTCTTGAAATCGTGACATGGCTTACAAAGCCCGCGACAATTCGCAGGATCGAAAAACAGTGCCGGATCGCCTTTATGATCGCGGATGTGATCGAGGATCGTAGTGCCGTCGCCGCCATGCTGTTTGCACAAGTCCGTGTACTGGCCTTTGCATAGCGGATCGCGCTGAAGGATAAACGGGCGCAGATGCTTTCGATAAGCTGATGTGTCGTACAGCGCGCGGTACGGATTTTCTTCGCGGCGCTCCGTCGATGTGTACGGTTTGTCCGATGTTACCGGAATCTTTTTGTGATCTTCGCAGTAGGAGCTACCTGCCAATGCGATTTTTTTGCATGCAGGAAAATTGCAAGCCACTGGCGGTCGATTAGGCATTCCAAGGCTCCCATTCCTTGTGCGCTCTCGCACGCGGATCACTTAGCTTTTCGCCTTTGCTTGTCAGCGGATCATCTTCCGCTTTCTGCTTGGCGAGTATTTCTTCGCGCTGCACGTCAAGGCTATTCGGTTTCAGCTTGCGCGGCGTGGCAGGCGGATCATCTTCATCTTCTTCCGCTGACTTTGCCGTTTCCTCTACTGGCGGATTTTCCATTTCAGCGATGAAGTCATCGACGATCGCTTCTTTCTGCTCATCCGTGAACGGCGATCCTTCCAGATTTTTCCGAATGATCGCGCGTACGCGCTGTATCCAGTCAGCCATGTTTACAGTTGGCTTTCCCCGAATTCGTAGACATAAAGTTCACTCGGGGAGTGAGCCACCACTGCCGCTTCTAGTTTTATAAGCGTTTCTTTTTCCCCGATAACTGCGTCCACGGCTGCGGTGGCTTTCCAGAATGAAGGCGCTTGCACGACGAACCGGCGATATTTGCCCAAATCGGTGCATACGAGTGCTAGATAAGTTTGCATTTCTTTTTCTCCTTTAAGTTGCTGTGCTATCTCTCGCCCGCCCGTAATCCGGCTGCTTCCAATTCGGCGGCAGCTTCCGGCGAGCCAACAAACAGCACAGATAAGTCATTACTTCACGATGGCGTTCAAAATATCTTCCCCGACGAAATACTTTGCCTTGGGGTCTTCGGGAAATACCACGTAAGCGCCCCGCCGAATATCCTTCAAATGGAATTCGGCGATTCCCGCGTCGATAAATGCCTTTGCCAATACGCGCGATACGTCATCGGTTGTAACGCTATCTCCATTCCCGACCAATTCGAGTTCTACCTTAAAAATAACTTTCGTCATGTGCTTTTCTCCTTTAATCTTTAATCCGCTGCTACCATCTTCCGAAACGATCTTGACGGCCGGAATTGCTGCGCACTTTCTACCGCGAGTTCCACAATGGCATGTGGCTGTTTCCCATCGCATCGGCTGCATTCGCCGATTGATTCGCGCTGAGCGTCAAAGTAGCTGGGGTATCGCGTAGAGCGCCCGCCGTGCCAGATCACAAGCCAGCGACCTTCGCCGCCCACGCTGAAGCCGGGATTTTGTCGCGCCCATTCGCTGAATCTGATCGCCATGCTGTGTCCTAATCGTGTTAAGCGGTTTTGGTTTTCGGGTTTCGAGAAAGGTTTTAAGAGGCAAGCCACGGAAAGCAGGCGCGGCATGGCCGGTATCTACCCTCCAAGCTAACCTAAAGGCATACCTCCAACCCCAAATCTATGATGTGCACACAGGTACACTTTTTGGCGCGCCGGGTGTACCTGTAGGTACCTTCACAGTCCACTTGTAGGTACCTTTCGGGGTGTACCTGTATGTACTTGCTTCTACCCGGCTGCCGCCCGCGCCGAATCCCGCAAACGCTTATAAACTCGAATGAAACACTGGCGGGGCGATGTGCCTTCCCAATTGCCACCGGGCACACGCCGGGGCGCTACCAATTCCATCTCGTTACGAAATTCCTCAATAAACTTGGCATCGCCCCCCGCGTATTTCCGAATGGCCTTGATTTGCCATTCTTGGACGCGAATCTTGCCGCCCGCGATCTTGTAAATTTCCCCGACAACCGGGTCCGTGCATTCTTGCCACGGTAATATTTCCCGTTTCGTGCACTGGCCCGGATGTGTTTTCATCCAGTCATCGTGCGAAACGTAGTACAGATGGCCGTCGCCGCGCCTTTCAATGAATCCCTTCAACCGGAGTACGCCTATAGCGCGGCACGCGGCTCGATAATTCATGCCGAAATAGTCCGCGATCCGTCGCTCCGATGAAAAAAAGGAATTCTTGCCGCCATTGGTTAGGGCGCCAAGAAAAGTGTAGATCGCAAGGCTTTGTCCACTTTTCCAAAGGTGCCACGCCGTGCAGCACTTGAATGGTTTACTTTGTGGGAATGCTGGTTGCCATGTGGGCATTTGTCCTTGTGAGAAGGGGATGTGGCGCGCTGCTGAACTCGTTTGAGCTTTCGCTCCCAAGAAACCAGCGCGCCACGATTCAGGCGTACAGATGAACTAGCCTACCTTGGCAGGGTAAGCCAAACTGAAATGAACTTTCGGCACGTTAGCCCTACTTTTGGCATTAGCCTTCGGGCATTGGCCTCAATTCACTTCAGCGCCCATCTTTTCCGCCTGTATCCCTTTTTCGCGGCGGGTGCCACCCCGTCGGATGCGTTATTGTTTTGGTAGGCCTCGCACTCGGCCCGCTTTACCCGCGTAGTGTTATGCGGGAACTTGAAACGGCTTTTGCGAAAAATTCAGCAACAGTCGGCGCAATTCATTTTCTGAACTCGCCGCCTTAATCGCCGCCAATTCGGAATCGGAAACGGGCAATACTGGGGCCGTCTCAGGTAATTCGGTAATCAGATTCACGCCCCGGCCAAGAATAGAAACGTAGAAACTCACGCCACAGATGTTTTGCCTGATAGTCATGTGCCCTCCTTTCTTATCGGCGCTGGCGGCGCACATTCAGCACAGCGGTAGACAATCTGTGCGAGCTGGGCCGATACCTTTTGCTCAAACAGTTTTTTGCAATCAAAACAGCGCCGTTTGACGATCATCCGCGCACCAATGCCTCGGATTTTTCGGCCCATCGGGTAAGCGTGGCGCGGCGGAAATAGAATTTATTTCCGACCGAAACCACAGGTAACTCGCGGCTCCGCACAAGGCCGCGCATCTGCCAGCGGGTTAATCCAAGGAGTTTTCCGGCGTTGGTTAGATCGAGAAGTGCTGATACATCGGTAACAGCTTGCGAGGTTTTTCCAGCCACGGCACAGCTCCACTTTTTCGCGGAGCCTTTGTTGCTGGGCTGTGCCCAGTTGGGTTGGCGGCGTGCCGTTTCCGAATCGCGCGGGCTGGCTCTTAACTTCGCTGCCAGTGCGCCGGGCCTTGCGGCCCATCGGTGCGCTGTGTCTGCGTTATGGTTTCACAGCGCGAAGCACGATTATACCACAAGCCGCCCCGTTTCCAGCTACTCACATCCTTATTACCTTGGTAGTACCCTCGTACCATGTACGCGCTAGCTTTTGCGGGCGCAGAATGGGCGCATGTGGACTTTCATCCTTGGCTGCATGAAGTGCTTCGCGTGGGGATTTTGGACCCGCACGCTTGACGACAAATGGCTGTATCGGCACGACCGATGGGCCATGAGGATAAAACGATGACGCAGGCTATCGAAGTGCTGGAATTGGAAAAGCAGCGCCGGGCACACGGCGCAGGCGGCATCTATCCGCGCCCCAATGGAAAATTCCAGATCGCTTTCTATGATCGCACAGGGCGAAAAATCCGCGAGACGTACAAGTCGTTCGAGAAGGCCGAGAAGATGCTTCAGCGCCGATTAGCGCAGGCCGATGCGGATGTGCTTGAAGTCGAGCGTCGGGTTAAGGTCGATGAGCTTGCAAAAGCGTATCTGCTTTATGCCGAAAATTCCAAACCGAAATCAGCCTATTGGATCAAGCTGGTTTGGAATGCCCACTTGAAGGATTTTTTCGGCGGGCGCTTGGCTAGCCGCGTGACTACTGATTTGATCGCGGAATATATCGCCCACAGGCTGGGAGAAGAAGTGCAGGCGGGCACAGTAAATCGCGAATTACAGGTATTCCACGCGATGTTCAAGCAGGGCGCGGAAGCCACGCCGCCGAAGGTCACGCACATTCCTGCGTTCCCGCCCAAGCTGGCGGAAAACGCCCCAAGGTCCGGATTCATCCGCGATGCCGAATATAAGAAACTTGTGGAAGCGTGCGACAAACACGTGCTCCGCGCCATTCTTGCCGTGGCCTACACGTATGGCCTTCGCAAAGGCGAGCTGCTGGGGCTGCGCGTGAAGCAGCTAGACTTTGAATCCAAAACGCTGCACCTATTTACGGGCGAAACGAAATCGGGCGAAGGGCGCACAGTGGCGATGACCCAAGAAGTGCTTGACTTACTGAAGGCGTGCGCCAAAGATAAAGGGCCGGGCGATTATGTTTTCACGTGGCCCAGCGGCAAGCCGGTTAAAGATTTCCGGGGCGCGTGGCGGAAGATCACGAAGGCTGCCGGGCTTCCCGAGCTTCTACTCCACGACCTACGGCGTACAGCGGCCCGCCAGCTTGTGCGGGCTGGGGTAGATAGGGACACGGCGCGCCGGATCACGGGCCACAAAACGGATTCGATCTTCAGCCGTTACAACATCGTGGCCGAGGATGATTTGCTGGAAGCCGCAAAGAAACTGGAAGATGCCCGGAAGGCGCGCGCCCTTTAACCTGAAAACGGGCGCAGAATGGGCGCAGGCCGAGTAGCTTCAAGTGGGTACCGCGCAACCGATTGATTCTTCAATGCCCAAGTGGCGGAATTGGCAGACGCGCTAGCTTCAGGAGCTAGTTCTCGCAAGGGAGTGGAGGTTCGAGTCCTCTCTTGGGCACCAATGTAAGCATCGATCAACTGTCTCAGGCACAAAGGCTATACGGCTGTCTGCCCAGGCCTGATAAAAAGTCTCAGATCTGCGAGTTCGGCAAACCTGCAGGAGAAGAACTGTTCGTCGCCTGACCCTTCAAACCGGCCTCGCTCTTCCCGAATGGATGGGCCGGTTCCAGAAAAGAGCGAATCAGACAAAGCAGTGCGAGCGCTCCATGCCCAGACCTTCGCCCAGGACATCGGCCAGCGTCAGGGAAATCAGGCCGATGGCGCAGACCGTCAGGGCATCGTCGTTTCCTACCGGCAGAACGGTCGTGGCAGCCGCAGCCATGGTTCAGATCTTTGTCCGCTCGGCGCAGCTTTGTTATTTCGCGGACTGGAGCAATTTCTCCGCGTACAGCGCGCCGGCGGGCAGGTCTTCATGCTTGAAATAGACGAACACGTCGCCGTTGTGCGCTGCCTCGGTCACTCTTTTCGAAATCGCCTTGCGCGCGCCAGCGGAGTATTCGCCCATTCGCAATCGGAAATATCGGAAGTTCGCGGTAGCAATCTCGGGAGTCTTCAGCTTGTCGCTTTCCGCTTCGCACAGCGCCACGTTCGCGCGGCCCAGCCGGTCATATACATCGTCTGTAAACCACGACGGGTGCCGAAACTCCATCGCCGCGTGCACGCCTCCCGGCAAATCTGCCAGAAACTCGTCCAGCAGTGCCAAATCGCATTTCAGGTTCGGCGGGAGTTGAAACAAGACCGGTCCGATCTTTCCGGCGGCGCGCAGCGGTTTGAGTGAAGTAATGAATTTTGACGTGGCCGCGCCCACGCCGCGCAGCCGCTTGATATGCGTGATCGACCGGCCCGCCTTCACCGCGAATTTAAATCCCGCGGGCGTCGCCGCGATCCATCGGGCGAGGACCTTCTTTGTCACAGGGCGGCGAAATGTGTAGTTCAGTTCGACGGAATTGAGCCGCGTGGAGTAATAACCGAGAAATTTGGCGGACGCGAGCTTCGCCGGATAGAAATCGGGCTTCCAGCTCGCATAAGCCCACCCCGACGCGCCCGCGTAGATTTTTCCCATGTTGTTTTCGTGCGCCCGCTGCCCGTCGAGGGCAAGCTGTCACCGCTCGGGCGCGCAACTCTATAACACAAGCCCGGATGATTTTGCGATAGTATCCGGCTGGTGCGCGCGATGTCTGGCAGCGGGAGGCGCCGGAAATGGCTTTTGCCCACGTGTTGATTGCGATGGCCACCGGGCCCCAAGTCACGTTTCCGCAAGGTCCGGCCATCACGGAACAGATCGCTCTGCGTTGGCTGCACATCGTGGCCGGGATCATCTGGATCGGCACGCTCTATTTCAATAATCTCGCCACAACGCCTGCCCTCAAGCTTGTTGACCCACCCGTGCGCGCAAAAATCTATCCAGCGCTGATGTCGCGCGCCATGTGGTGGTTCCGCTGGTCCGCGCTTGTGACCGTGATCGCCGGCCTGCGCTATTTCTGGATGATTCTCGCTGCTGACGCGCACAACGCCGGCGAGTCCTCGCTCGCATTGAAATGGTTCGGTGAATGGCTGCTGTTGTGGATCGTCGCGTTCGCGCTGATCTATCCGTTTCAGCTTCCCCACAAGGGATTTCTCGATAGCGTCTGGGTTCGCGCCATCGCCATCAGCGCCATCGCCATCGCCGCCTCATGGCTCACCCTCGTCCTGAACGCAAATCCGCAATCGTCGAACGCGCATCTTTCAATTGCAGTGGGCGGTGGAATGGGCCTGTTGATGCTGCTGAACGCCTGGGGAATTATCTGGCGGGCGCAGAAGAGACTCATCCACTGCATGCGCGCCGCCGCCGAGCAAGGCGCCGCCATGCCGCCCGAGGCCGTGTATTTCTCCCGCTGGGCCTACCTCGCCTCGCGCACGGGTTTCTGGATGTCGTTCCCGATGCTTTTCTTCATGGCCGCAGCCGACCACTACCCGTTCCTCGGCGGCGTCGCCAGCTGACCAGCCGGCTGTACCCCTCCGTTACGGTGCTCCGTCTAGAATAGTAAAAGCGGGAGGACGCCATGAAGACGGTCCTGCGATGGGGATTATCGATACTCCTGCTGGGAATCGTGGTCGCGCAGCCCGTGGCCGCCGTCGATTATCCGCTCTCTTCCACGGCCATTCGCGACGCCTACTTCCTGGGCTCCGCCGACCCCGTAAAACTCGGCAACTTCCTCGAAGGATATGCAAAGCGCTATCCGGTCGCCAAATCGGGGCAGTACGTCGCCTCGATACGCTTTGAGACCCCCTATTACATCATCGCGGAACGCATCTCGCAGGCTTCGGCCTTCTCGAGCTATCACGCACCGGATGCAGAGCAGGAGTTCCTCGGAAAACCGGGGCTTTGCCGCGTACGCGTGGAAATTTATTACGGAATCTCCAGCACCTATGCCGGGCCCTATCAGACGAATTACGAAATCCAACTCAAGCAGCACGACAAAGAAATTCCGATCAAGAGAACCTGGACCGAGGGCATGGTCTCGACCGACAATTCTGGGCCCACCGTTGCAGGTGTGTATCTGACAGCGGAGTACAGCGCGGACGACATCGATTCGGAAGCTCCCGCGACGGTCGAAGTCCTCGGGCCGGACGGAAACAACGTTACCGAGACATTCGATCTCGATAGCCTTCGGTGAATTCTGCTGTAAGCGCGCGGGCTAGTGGTCCGGGGTTCCCTGCCCCTCGATAAACTGAAACGCATCTTCGACCGCGCGCCCGGCGGCATGCGAGCCCTTCGCATCGGTGGTGAACAACGGCCGTCGCCGTGCCGAAAACTTCGCCGGATCGAACGTCCCGCGCTTCGTGTGGAACACCCACACGAATTCATAACGCGCCTTATCCAGCTCCGACATCGACTGCAGCGCCGTATCGACGGTCGTCAGCGGACTGAAATCCGAAAATCCGTTGCGATCGGTGTGGACGGGCACGGGCATGGCCGAGTTGTACGTATCGGAATCGTGGGCGAACAAAATCACGAAATCCACGTGCGCCAGGTCCGGAGCCGGGCAGATGCTCGCGTGCTGCTTCTTGCGATTTTCCACCATCCATTTGTACTGCGCCGGTGCTAGTCCATACGCCGAGAAGAAAATCTGGCATGCGGGATCGGCGCTCTCGTTTTCGGGCTTCGCGTCGGGATATTCCTCAAGATCGGGATCGCGCTCCGCCTCGTGGATGTCCAGATCCACCTTGGGCGACGCGTTCACGGTGGCCGGCATCATCGCCACCCCCGCCGTAGTCAAATCAGCCTTGGCAGCCAACATCTTGGCCGCCGTTGCGGATGGCTGCGGTGCGGCGATCGTCGATTTCGCCGTCTGTGTCGTGGCAGGCGCCGTCTTCGCCGGCGCTTTCTTCAAAGGCACGGGTTCGGCAACCACGGTCGGCGTGGCCGCTTTCTCGTGTGTCTTGGCATGAGCCGGCGTCGCGGATGCGGATGCGGATTTTGACGCCACAAGTGTCGAGGGCTTCGCGGCCGGCGACGGCTGCAGGGCGACTACGGGCGCAGAAATTTTCGCTGGAGCCGGCGGTGCGGCCGACGAGCTCGAAGCGATCGGCGTCGCTGCCGGAGGAGGCGGCATGGGCGCAACGGTGTGTCCCGGCGTGCTGGCAGCCGCGCGCGCAGCCACGCTGGCCATGGGCTTTTCGGGATCATCGGCTGGCAGCGCGGGCAAATCCGGGAACGACGCGTCGGGCACATAGCCTTCGACACCGCTCGCCGTGCGCACCTTCACATACCCGCGCACGCGCGACAAAATCTCGACAGCCTCGCCGCACTTCAAACGCGTTTCCACGTCGAAGCTGTTCAGCGATTCATACACCCACACGCGATCCTGATTGGGCCCGCATTTCACCGCGCCGATATCCGACGCGGCAGCAGGCAGAGCCGAAGAAGCAATTGCCAGTGCGACAAGAAGTGACCGAGCCACGGCATCCTCCTAAATACCCACGAAAAGAAGCGCCGAAAACCGGCCACAAAACTATGACGCATCACGCCGCAGGTATACAATTGGTCAAAGGGACAGAATTAGTTCAGGGAAAAATGGAGCGAACGACCGTTTTTTCTTCGTAGGGAGGTTGCGGCCGGGCGAATGGCCCATGGGCCTGGTAACTACGACCGCCAGCGCAACGTAACCGGCCCCGTTACCGGATGCCGCATCGGCTGCCCCGTCCGCCGCGATTCCGCGAGCGCCGCTTTCAGCTCGAAATACCACCGTGCCTGCCGGTCCGCATCATCGACGAGCATCATGCGGTCCTCGTATTTCAGCCCGAGCCCCTGCTTCTCAATCACCTCGGTATCCTGGCGGATAAACCGCGGTCCCAGCACGTGAATGATGAAAGAGACCAGCGGAACCCACGGCAGAATATTCCACGCCGCCGCGAAATCCAGCCGGCACAAATCGCGCTTCACCGGCGTCACCGTGGTGCGGCTCGATAGCCAGTATTTCCCCGCGCGAATCTGCTCAAACCGCTGATTCGGCAGCACGAAATCGATCGTCGTGGTCGCCGGCTCACCGGTGATCAGCTTCAGCAATTTGTAAGGCGCGCTGTTGGCCGACGGCGCGTGCGGGCTCATCCGGAAACCGTTCGGAATCGGCTCGAACTGCTTGGCCTTGTCGCGAATGCTCCGCCGACTCCGCCACCACCACGCCTGATGCACGAACGGCCCGTGCGCCGGATCCATCAATCCGATGATCCCCGTGTCGACGCTACAAGGCAGGTCCGCCGCGAGCCGAGCGGTTTTGTAACTCGCACTGAACGTCGGCAATTCCGGCGCTGGCGGAATCGCCGGGAGAGCCTCCGCGCGCCCTTCCGGATTCGTCATGAACGCCCAGATGTACCCGTCGCGCTCCTCGCACGGAAAGCCTCCGGCGTAAATCCGCTCGCATTTCAATTTTGAATCCGCGGTCAGCGAAGGAATGTGCCGGCACTGGCCTGTATGCGCGTCGAATTGCCAGCCGTGATACGCACATTCCACCGTCGCGCCGTCAAACCGCCCAAAGGAAAGCGGAAACGCCCGGTGCGGACAAACATCGCGTAGCGCAAACGGTTTGCCGGCCGCATTGCGCCCGATTACCAGCGGCACCTCAAGTAACATCGCCCGCTCGAGCCTCCGCCCGCGCACGCGGTAGCTAGGGAGCGCCGGATACCAATATCCCCAAAGCATTTCGGAGGTGGAATCGCGCGGTTTCTCGTCAGCAGAGTCGCTCATCAACGGGCGGCTATCGTAGTACATTCCGCGTGCAAGCAGCAAAGCCCGCGAAGTGTCCCTTCGTCTTGAAATCAGCGCCGAAGGCGCGGCACCAGGTAGCCCAACCCTCTCGGGTTGGGCGGCTGCCCTCTGTGCCTTCTCAGTATGTTCTGTGGTAGGGCAGCTCCCGCTGCGACGTCACCCATGCAGCCACGGTAGCTCGCCCTTGTGCGCCAGCGCCAGCAAATCCATGGTCATCGCCACCGCGCAGTGCACGCACACGCCGCCCCAGATCGACTTCGTCTTCCACGCCAGATATCCCAGCACAAGCCCCGCAACCACCGACGCGGCCGCTTCCGGCAGCAACTTCGAAAAATGCAGCATCATGTAAGGCAGCACGGCGACAGGCACGGCGAAGATTCCCAGGTACCGGCCCAGCCCGCCGACCAGAAATCCCCGGAAGAAAAACTCCAGGGCAATAAACTGCCCTGCATACATTCCCTCCCACATCAGCAAATCGGCCCACGACCGCCCCGCCTGTCCATACATCGGATAAAACGCCGTGAACGAAGGCGAAAGCGAAACGATCCAGATCAGGGGCAGCACCGCGCCATACAATCCCACGTAAACCCAAAAATGATCGCGGAACCCGCGGAAGCCAAGATTGCAATCGCGCACGCGCGCGCCGGGCAGCACCGCCATCACAAGTCCCGGCAGCGCCACAAACCCAATCAAAATCGAGCCTACCCACCACGCCTTCACGCGCAGCACCCAGTAGGGATCGATGTACCTGGGCGGGAAAAGCAGTGCGAACGTCTGCTCGCTGCCGCCGTATTGATTGATCAGCAGGCCCGCGCACGCCGTCACACAAATTGCCGCAACCGGCCAGAATCCGGGCACGGCAGCAGCGTCTGCCAACGGGCGGAGTTCAACGGGCAGTGTATCGTCGGATGATTGCCGACCGGAGGGCCTGGCATTCACGGGCGCGGCGGAGGCCTGTGCCGGCTTCTCCGCCCGGTCGCGTTTCTTCCGCGCCATCTGCGGAAGGCGCGCGTGCCGCGACGGAACCCTCGGTCGCACGGCGCTCAAATCAGCGCGGCTTGCGCTTCGGTGATGCTGGGGTAGATTTCAAACAGCGGATCGACACCGGTAATCTGCAGAATATTTTTCACGCGGTAATTCAAGCCGACGAGCACAAGCTTTCGCCCGGCCTTCTGGCAGGACACATACGCTCGCACCAGCGTTCCCACGGCCATCGAGTCAAGCGAAGGCGTCTCGGAGAGGTCCACGATCAGGCGCGGCGCAGTAGCCCCGGTCAGAGCCTCCTGAAATTGCGGCGCCGTGGTAAACGTGATCGAACCCTTCACGCTGATAATCTGCACCGTGGCAAGCGACCCCGGACGCTGCGAAACCTGAAAAGGCTGGCTTGACATGGCCCGCATTCTAGCGAAAACCCCGCCGCAATAACACCGAAGTCTCGCCCCCGCGGGCGTTCAGCCGCCTCGGGCGCGTGCCCGAGCCGCTTCAGGCGAAAACCTATCGAATCCTGAGGCCAGGTACGAAGGTACCGAACCGATTGAACCACCCAGCCTATCGACCGTCCCGCGCATTGCAGGCATCCTGATTACGGACTCGGGGATTAAGCCCCGAGTTGCTGCACCTCCATCACCCCCAATGCCCACGAGCGGCCGGTCCCCCCGCCGGCCGCTCCCCCCTTCTCACCTCTACTGAGTCGCACTCGATTCCGACTCGAACGCCTTCAAACGGACGCGTCAACTTTTTCGCGGACAGAGCCAGCGAGTCATGAGGTTGGGTTGCGGAAGGATTATCCAGCGGCCATCGCGTTGCGGTAATTTCTCGGCGGATTAGGGATGCGACTCGATCCGATTACGGCCCTACGAGCGGCCGGCCCCCCCCCCCCGGCCG
>Ga0210391_10000899_pt1 | contig 28622 bp, 24 predicted proteins | sample IncBWC12OmetaG_FD_160573 | JGI IMG/M metagenome (GOLD analysis project Ga0210391, IMG submission 160573) | Forest soil microbial communities from Barre Woods Harvard Forest LTER site, Petersham, Massachusetts, United States - Inc-BW-C-12-O ... | reverse complement strand
GAGAATTGTGCACAAAACCGGATGACTTTCCCTTAACGCCGCCTTTTGCGGCCTCGTGTTTCTGTAACATCCGTCACGTCAGAAAGATATGGCGGAAGCGTGTGGGAGTCGAACCCACCATTCTGGCCGCGAAGGACAGAATCAATGGCTTTGAAGGCCACGAGGACCACCGGGCCCCTGGCGCCTCCGTCGTGGGCAAGAGCCAAAGAATACTCGGCTTACTGGACAGACACAACTTCGGAGGAAGCGCACGCCTGCCGTGTCGGTAGCAGCCTGTGTAGCAGGATCAGGTCGGCCCACAAGATGTCACGCCTTGACAAACTTTTCCAGCAGATACACCAGCAGTCCCATCGCACAGCAAAATAGCACCAGCTGGTATCCGTCGTGAAGGTGCACGATTGCCCAAGACGAGAGCAGCACGAAGCCGATGCACAGACCTAGGGTGCGTTTATTCATGGACCACCTCCGCTTGTCGCGCGTACTTGTCAGGTGACGCGCGACAACGCGAAACGAGTAGCTGATCTCATTGTGCCCAGGCTCTGCTCTACAGCTGTGCTGCGCTGGCATGTCGGCTCAGCGGCGCGCGCCCCAGCACTTGATGCACTTTGGCCGTCAGGTCCTCCGGGCTGAATGGTTTCTCGATGAACTCCGTTCCCGGACTCAGCACCCCGATATTGATCGCGGCGTCCTCGGTGTATGCCGACATGTACAGAACTTTAAAATCGGAGCGCAGCTCGGCCAGCCGCTCGATCAGTTCGCGTCCCTTCATGCCAGGCATCAGCACATCCGTAATCACTAAGTCGACTCGCTCTTCACGATTCTCCATGATCTGGATGGCTTCGGTCGCTTCGCGGGCCTCAATGATCGTATATCCCTTTACTTTCAGAAACTCGCGAGCGATGCGACGCACCGCATCGTTGTCTTCAACCACTAGAATTGTTTCAGCCCCGTGCAATTGATGCGGCATGATGGGGGGCGCCTCGACGGCCTCAATCGCCTCTTCCACGCGCGGCAGATAAATCCGGAACGTCGTACCCTCACCGACCGTGCTGGAAACCCGGACGAATCCTCCGCTCTGCCGCAACGTTCCATAAACAGTCGCGAGGCCCAGCCCGGTTCCCTTGTCCGTCTCCTTCGTGGTAAAAAATGGTTCGAAGACATGTGAGAGAGTTTCGTGAGTCATGCCGTGCCCTGTGTCGGAGACAACCAACATCACGTGCGGACCCGCTTGAGCACCCTCGTGGCGGAGTATCAATTCTTCGTCCAGATCCGTATTCAAGGTTTGAATCCTCAGCACACCGCCGCGGGGCATGGCGTCTCGCGCATTAAATGCGAGATTCATGATGGCTTGTTCCATCTGCGCCGCATCGGCTTTAACGTGCCCCAAATCGGGCGCCAGATCCAGGATCAATTCGATGTCATCACCCATCACGGGCGGTAACAACTCGTTCACCTGGGCCACCAGCGCGTTCAGATCCAGCACGCGCAGTTGCAGCACCTGCTTACGACTGAAGGCCAGCAGCCGTCGGGTGAGGGCGGCGGCTTTGTCCGCGGACTTCAGAATACCGTTCAGTTCGCGGCGCAATGCGCCGTCGGAACCGACTTTGCTCAGCGAAAGCGCCGCATGGCCGCGGATCACCGTCAGCAAATTATTGAAGTCGTGCGATATGCCGCCAGCCAGGCGGCCAACCGCCTCCATCTTTTGCGCCTGGAGTAACGCCGCCTCCGCATGCTCGCGTCCGGCAATTTCTGATTTGAGTTCCTTATTCGCGGCGAGCGCTTCCCTGGCGCGCAGCGTTGCAGTTTCGGCCGCATACACCGTGAAACCCAGCAGAGCGGACAACAGTATCCCGCCCACAAACGCTACCTTGGGAAGCGTTGACAGCGCGTAGGTGATCGTCCCTGGTTTCGGCCAAACTTGCGCGCGCCACGAAAGATCTCGAAATTGTACGTCGGCGGTGCTGGCCCACAGCGCGTCTCGCGGCGCCAGCTTGGCCCCTTCGCCATAGATCTGTTCGCTTCCATCGTACAAAGTCACCCAGTAGCCCTGCGCTACATCCCGCAGCATCGAGGAAATCAGTTCTCGATAGCGGAACACCCCGACCATGAAGCCGCTAAGTTTTCCCGACGTGTACACGGGCACGCACGCCAGCAGGCCTCGTCCGCCTTGTGCTAAATTCACCGGACGCGTGATCATCACGTCCCCGTACTGACCCCCCGCCTGAAACGCGACCTGCTGCACGGCATCGGCGCGCAGGTTCACGCCTTGCTCGACTCCGTTTCCATTACTGTGCGCCTCCCAGCGCACGTGGAACGTGGGATCCACCCACTCCACCGCTTGATAAGCAGGGTAGCCGCTCATCATCAATTCGGCCGCGGATTTCTTCTCCCGGTCGCTGCCCAGCGTGCTCCACTGCGCGGCGAGCCCCTGCAGCGGCATGATTCGCTCGCGCAGTTCTGATTCGACTTTGGACTTCACAAACGAGGCCTGCTCGTCTGTAACAGCGTGTATCTCTGCGCGCCGATGCCCGAGCAGGAGTTGCCAAAACGTGAGCACCGCTACGAGCGAGGTTAAAAAGAAAATGCTGGGTAACAACAACCGGTCAATGATTTTCCACGGCACAACAATCTTGGACGGCATTGGCTGTAGGCTACCCCCGCCCCATCACGACGTCGTGATCAGGTTGAATTGGGATACTGCAACGACAGACGTTCCTGCGCACGCAGTCCTCCCGCACAATCGCAGATTGCATTGCATCTGGATGTCCTTCCCGACGGAGAACGTAAATTACTGACTTGCCGCAGCTTAGGGCGAAACAGGATGGTGACTGCCGCAAAACAGTTCACAAATGAGGACGGCCGCGCACCCTGCTAGTATATGGATGTGTCCATGCCGAAAATCTCAGTTAAGGCAGGCCCAGCAGACCAGCAGCTCGGCGACCGCGCAACAGCCGGGGCGAAATCAAAAAGCGCTACGCCTGGCCTGGTAGTTTGAGGGTGGTCTTGATGCGGGCTGGGGAGCACGCTATGCGCTCTGCTTCGTGCGACAGGATTTGCGATCTTACTTGATGGGCGTAGGATTGGTCGGGAAGGTTCCCCCCGAGCCGCCACTCCCACCGCCACTTCCTCCGCCGCTTCCTCCGCCTTGACCGCCGCCCTGGCCGCCGCCTCCTGGCTGGCCACTGCCGCCTTGGCCCGAACCGCCTGGTTGGCTCCCGCCGCCGCTCGAGCTCCCGCCGCCGCGTGAGGCGCTGGAGGAAATGCTACCCGCGGCGTCGCTGATCAGTTTTCCGTTGGATGTCCCGAAGGAAAACACAGCCACGAGCACTACTAGGGCGATCATGGCGACCAGGAGCGCATACTCCGCAACGTCGTCCCCGGATTGCTTGCGCCAAAGACCCTTTAGTATCGTCATCATGGCAGGACCTTCAAATGCGAACTGAGGCTATGTCTTTCCTACTGCAAAGACCTTACTAAGTCTTATACTGCTTTTTCGCCGAAAGCGCAACCGGACGCTGCCAGAAATCGCCACGCTCCGCTCCATCCTCTCGGGTGGAATTGCAAGCTATCTAAAATCGGGCTGCCTCGTAATGGCGCATGTGCAAAAGCGATCCCGGAAATTAATCGCGCCCGAAGCTAAGGCTTGCTGTGCCGGCGGGCGCGGTGACTGCTGTGCCCATGCCTGTGCGACGAATCCTTGTAGTGCGGGTTCGATTTTTCCGGGTGCCGGCTGTGAAATTTGTGCGGGCTGCTTGCTGCAGACGGCCGGCCCACAGCCGGTTGGCACAGTGCCAGAAACAAAAACGCTGTTCCCGCCAAACGAGAGAGTTTCATGATTTCTCCCCGCCTCACTGCTTGTTCAGTCGCGCGATCTCCATCCGATCGCCTACTTGCGTCCCCGTGCGGTAAACCGTATGCGCCGGAAGTTCCAGCACGCTTGTCGCCTTCAGCGATACAGCCGAGATTCGAAACGGCCGCAAGTGTTCCTCCACATGAACGACTTCCTTTTCCTTACTCAGGAAAATCAAGTCGATCGGGAACATCATCCCAATGGTGTGAACCCCGCGCGAGGGAACGATCCAAAGGCCACGACCGAGCTGCGCCCATCGTTTCGTCTTACCGAGTAGTCCCACAAGGCGACGAAGATAGCTGTCGGCGACGGTAGCCTCAGTGGCCACAAACGTCTCTCTGGTCTTGTTGTAGATGTACACGTGGCCATTTTGGCCGTTGTCAGTCGTAGCTCTACCGTTGCCGCCCACACGCGCGTTGTTCATTGATGAATCTCCGGGGACTCTTCGTTGTGCTGCCACCTATTCCACGATCTTCCGTTTACGGCGCCAAATAATCACGAACAGCACTACCACTGCCAAAGCTCCTGCCACTAATCGAATCAGTGTAACGTTGTCCATCTTCTTGCTCCTTTTATTTGAGATACTCGGTCCCAAGAACTTCTTAAGATCATTCGGCTGCTTATCACCTCGTGAGCGTGGGCAAAAACTGCCTCATCAACGTGATCACCGCAGGCCCCAGAATCACTACCATCAAAGCCGGAAAAATAAATAGCACCAGCGCCGGCACCATCTTCACCGTCGTCTTAGCGCTCATTTCCTCGGCACGTTGGCGGCGCTTGACACGCAAGTCGTCCGAATGCACTCGCAACGATTGAGCAATGCTCGTTCCAAACCTTTCGGTCTGGATCAACATCGCCACCAGCGCCTTGATGTCTTCCACGCCGGTGCGCCGGCCAAGTTCCCGCATCGCATCCAGCCTGGTCTTGCCGACACGCATCTCCATGTTCACCAGCTGCAACTCCTCGCTCAGTTCCGGGTGAGTGATACGCAGTTCCTGCGCGACGCGCAGCAGAGCCTGATCCAGGCCCAGCCCGGCCTCCACGCAAATCACCAGCATGTCCAAAGCGTCCGGCAAGGCCAACTGCAAGCGACGCTGACGAGCTTGCACCCGCCACATCAGCCACAGATCCGGAATCAGATAGCCCGCCATTGCGCACAACAACGGAACGATCACCACCTGCACGCGGTAAATGCCGGTAGCAAACGCCAGCGCCACAAAAACGATCGGCATCAGAATTTTCAGACCCCGCATGGCCGACATGGCACTCGCAGTTCGGTAACCTGCCCGTACCATCGGGAGCTGATCCTTGGAACCCATCGCCGCCGTCCCGGGGGTGACCAATCCCCCGACGGCGGCCAGCGTGTCGCGCATTCGCTCCTTCTGTTTGTCGGAAAAGCTCGTATCACGCACCTGTTGCTGCCGCGGCGGCTGAATCAAGCGCGAAAACCGCTCCGCGATCCCGATTTCGCCGGGGACCAGTGCGTAGAACAGGGCCGTCAGAACGGCAACGGTCGCTAAGAAAGTAATCGTCGTAACCATCCACAACATGGACTTCGCTCCTTACCGCCGATCAGACCTCAAAGTGAATAATTTTCCACAGCAGCAGCGACCCGATCACCTGCATGGTTCCCGCGATCGCCAGAACCGTCGGGCCGGCCGGGTCCTCGAACAGCACGCGCAGATAAGTCGGATTGATTAACTCCAGCGCCAACATCACCCCCAGCGGCAGCGAGATCAGAATCGCCGCCGTCAATCGCCCCTGCGCCGTTCGCGTTTTCACTTCGCGATAGATCCGGAAGCGGTCCCGGATTACCCGCGAGAGCCCATCCAAAATTTCCGCCAGATTTCCGCCCGTTTCTTTTTGAATCAGCAGCGCCGTTACAAAGAAACGCACGTCCACCAGCGGCATCCGCTCCGTCATGTTCAACAAGGCGTCGCGCAAGGGGAGGCCAAAATTCTGTTCCTCGAACGCCGTGCGGAATTCCCCCGCCACCGGCTCGGCCGATTCCATAGCAATCATTTCCAGCCCGGTTGTGAACGCATGCCCCGCGCGGACCGCGCGACCCAGCAAATCCAAAGCCTCGGGAAAATGCTCTTCGAAAGCGCGCAAGCGCCGCCGCCTTTTGAGCGCAACCATCGAAAACGGTACAATTCCCGCTACTATCCCCACCAGCCAGGGGATCGGGAATCGCGGATAGTACAACCCGGCGATCAAATACGATGCCAAGGCGATTACCCCGCTCACCAGCAGAATTTTCGCCGGCTTGGTCTTCATCCCGGCCTGCGCCACGAAATCCCGCAGGCGCAACGACCAGCCCCACGGTGAAAGCATCCGATGCAGCGCGGGCACGCTACTCAACATTTCATCCCGCACCAGCTTCAGATTGATGGAGACATCGCCGCGCCGCTCCGCCTTGCGCACAGATTCCATCCGGCGCTTCACAACTTCCTGGCTGGCGTCGGTGCCCATGAACATCCACAACAGCGCGATGACCGCGACGGCGGTCAAGAACGTCAAAACGGAAAGTAGCAGGGCCATCTTCGACTCCCTAATGGATCCGTGGCATTTCGAACATGCCTATCGGCAACTGGATCCCGGTTACCACCAGGCGTTCGGCGAACCGCGGACGAATCCCGGTGGGCAGGAATTCGCCGATCACCTCGCCGTTCTCGCGAATGCCACGCTTCCGAAATACAAATATGTCCTGCATGGTGACAACCTCCCCTTCCATGCCGGTGATTTCAGAGATGCAGATAACTTTTCGCGTTCCATCGCTCAGGCGGCTCACCTGTACCACCAAGTCCACGGCGGAGGAGATCTGCCGCCGAATCGCAGAGTCAGGGATGCTCAAATTCGCCATGGCCACCATGGTTTCCAGACGGCTCAGCGCGTCACGGGGTGAATTTGCGTGAATTGTGGTAAGTGAACCATCATGACCGGTATTCATCGCCTGCAACATATCCAGCGCTTCCTCACCCCGGACCTCACCTACGATGATTCGATCCGGGCGCATGCGCAGAGAATTGATCAGCAGCTGCCGCTGATGTACGGCTCCCTTCCCTTCGATATTGGCCGGGCGGGTTTCCAGCCGGACGATATGCTCTTGATTGAGCTGTAACTCGGCTGCGTCTTCAATCGTGACAATTCTTTCGCGACTGGAAATATTCGAAGACAGCACGTTCAGCAGTGTCGTCTTCCCGGCGCCGGTGCCGCCGGATACCAGAATATTCAGCCGCGCCTTTACGCACCCGCGCAGCAAATCCAGCATGCTGGGCGTCAACGTGTGATTGTTGACCATGTCGTTCGCGTTCACTCGTTCGTGGCCAAATCTGCGGATGGATAGGCACGGACCGTCCACCGCGAGCGGCGGGATGATCGCGTTCACGCGCGAACCATCCGCCAGCCGCGCGTCCACCATCGGCGAAGATTCGTCAATGCGCCGCCCGATCGAGGAAACGATGCGGTCAATGATGCTCATCAGATGCGCATCGTCGCGAAACTGCACCGCCGTCTGTTCCAGCATTCCTTTTCTTTCCACATAGACCCGCTTGTAGGTATTGACGAGGATGTCGGAAACGGTGGGATCGGCCAGCAGCGGTTCCAGCGGGCCGAGTCCGAAGACCTCATCCAGAACTTCCTGCGCGAGGCGTTCTCGTTCCTGCAGGTTCATCGGTGTGGATTCACCGACGACCAGCGCCTCCAGGATGTGACCGACTTCGCGCCGCACCTCTTCGCGATTAATCTCCGTCAGGCGATCGAGATTCAATTTTTGAATCAGCTTTCGGTGGATCGCGATTTTTACCGCGCCGAAATCCGTTCGTGTGATGGGCGGAGCAACTGGTGACATCGTTTTCTACCTTTTCGTCGGAAATGAAAAGAAACCGCCGAGAGCGCTCTTTTTCGAAGCCGGCGGCCATTCCGTTCCGGTCAATTGCGAAGCAATCTGCCGGTAGCGGCCGCTCAGCACATTGTTATGGTTTTCCATCAAGGGAGTTCCCAGATTGACGGATTCCGAGGCCTTGCGAAAATCGTTCGGGAGACACGCAAAAATATTGCGATTTATATCTTTCTGAATACTTCGCAAAACCTCGTCATCGCCTTTATGCCAGCGGTTGATGATGATGCGCGCGCGATCGGGCTCGATTCCGAAGCCCTTCAACGCCACCAGACGGCGCTCCAAAGTCCACAACGCCGGAACATTCGCCTCGGCCACGATCAGTATCATGCGCGCCATGCGCAGAATTGGGCTCCACTCAGACGAGAATTGTGAACCCATGTCTAGCAGCACCATGTCGAAAAGGTTCTGCGCCACATTCACCACGCGTTCCAGCGGCGGCACCGGAATCGTCTGCCATTCCTCAGGCTGCAGCGCGCCCCCCAAAATCTCCAGTTTCGTCTTGTGTTGCGTCATCAATCCTGCAAAAAAGTGGCTATCAAGACGATCCAAATTATCCACGGCATCTCTGACCGTGAATCGCGGATGGAGATCCAGCAGCAAGTGCACGTTCCCAAGTGGCCGTGCAAAGTCCAGCAGGGCCACGTGCTTTCGCGCAAATGTCGCTAGCTGCACGCCGAGGTTGACGCCCACCGTCGTCGCACCCACCCCGCCTTTCGATCCCATTACCACGATCAATTTGTCCAGCGACGGGCGGTCCTTTGCGTCCGCGGAATCCAGCGCGAACCGCGCCAGCATTTCGTTTAGCGCTTCGGGGCTCGCTGGCTTCGGCAGGAAATCCTGCACTCCGCTGCGCATCGCTTCCAGCATCAGCTGGTGCCCCGGCGGCACAATGGCGGATACAGCCACCAGCTTTATCGAGGGGCGAATGCGCCGCAATTGCGCTCCGAAGGTGAAGTAGGCTTCCGGATCGCGCGACAAGTCCAGAAAAACAATGTCCGGCAATGCATCCGCCGAATCCGGAAAGCGGTCCGAAGGAATCGTCCACTGTTTGATCGATTTCACAATGCCAGTCTGTTGCAGAGCAGCCACCAGCTGCGCTGAACTGGTCGTCTCTCCGCTGGCGATCGCAACACTTAACATGAAACGATTTCCCTGGTCCCCTGAGTCTCGTTCTGCAACGTCGCTCGCACTGTGCGGCGCTCGCTCACTTCGGCGACTTCGATGATGCCGGCGCCTGCTTGGTCGCGCCCAGGAAAGGCTTCGGCATGTTGGGCGTTGGCGGCGCCACATCTGACGGGTGCACAATGCGCGGCGTCACCACAATCAACAGTTCGTTCTTGCTCTTCGTCACCGACCGGCTTTGAAAAAGCTTCCCCAGAATCGGCACGTCGCCGATCCAGGGAATCTTGTCGAATTGATCCGTCACGCGGTTATCCAGCAGGCCTGCGATCGCGAAGCTTTGTCCATCCCGCAATTGCATGTCGGACTCCACCCGCGTGGTGGTCAGAGCAGGAATCAGGAAGCCCTGAATCGTCAGCGCGTTCGTGAAATCCAGCGAACTGACCTCCGGCTTCACCTTCAGGTGAATCAGGCCGTCGGCCGTCAAAGTCGGCGTGAAGTTCAATCGCACACCGAATTCCTTGAATTGAATGGTGATTCCCGCGAAGCCAGCGCCGGTGGTTCCCTGCAAAATCGGAAATGGAAACTCGCCGCCCGCCAGGAAGCTGGCCTCCTTCCCGGACTCCGTCATCAAATTCGGTTCCGCCAGAATTTGCAGCACGTTGTTCTGTTCCAGCGCTTGGATGGTGGCTGCAAAATCAATGTCTGGCCGGAAGATAAACAGATTGAGCAAATTACTCAGACCGATATCCGAGCCGGTGCCGCTCGAGCCACCCGTCGAAGGGCTAACCAGTTGCGGAGGCGAGAATTGCTGCGTCGAGATAATGCCGATGTTCTTTGCTCCCGGCAGGCTCAAAATATTGATACCCAGCTGGGTTTCCAGCGTCCGGTTCACGTCGGCGAATTTCACTTCCAGCAGGATTTCACCCGTCGGAGTCGCCGGAACTTCCATCAGGCTGGTCACTTTCGGCGCAGCAGCCTTTACCACTTCCAGAATTTTGTCGGCCACTGCGGCGGAAGATACGCGCCCCGATAGGATCACGATGTCTCGCGAAGTCTCCACCTGCACCGGCTCCGACGGAAAGACCTCGTGGATCTTCTGGCTCAATCCCAGGATGTCAATGTCCACCGAAACTTCAAACGCCTGGCTCTGGTCCGCTTCGTCCCAGAGCAGCAGTGAAACTCCGCCGGGCGCTTTCCCATTGAGCAAAACCTGAAAGGGACTCACTACAATGGCTTCGGCAATCGTCGGGTCGGCCAGTGAGACTCGCTTGATCTTCGAGGGCGATGAAATCACCAGCGAACGCCCCACCAACAGGTGTAGGGTCTGCGGCCCCTCGGTTTCGACCGCAGCTGGTTGCGTTGTCTGGGGAACACTGGTAGCCGTCGGCACCGTTGCGGCAGCCGGAACGGGCTGCGTCAGCGCCGTCAGTGCGGGCGCGTTCTGCGGTAGCTGTTGGGCCAGTGCGCTCTGCATGCCAGCCAGCAGCACAACTGCGATCAGCAGCGCATTAATCATCACAGCCGGCAGTGCGCTTCGGAAGCCGAGGTTACGGTTTGTCGTGCGCTTGTACTGAGACAATGTTTTCCCCTATAGACTTTCAGCCACGTTGCTGCAGAAATCGCTCACGGGTTCGGAAAGCTCTTGTTCTCGCGCTTGTTCCCGGTTATCACCTCAACCACGTAAGGTGACGGAGGGGGTGGAACATACTTCGCCACTGTCGTGCGCTTCGGCGCCGGAGCTGCTCCGGAAAACAATGAATCCTGCAGCACCGACGCTGGCATCAGCAGCCGGGTATCAACCGTATTGCGCAGCGACAACTGGATTTTCCCTTCCGTGCTGGCCATGGTCAGTCGCGCCGCGTCATCCGGAGTAACCAGCAGTGTAACCACCGGGACGTTCTGCGGCTTTCCTTCGCGGTCTTGCTCGATCTTTTGTCCGGCGGCAAGCACCTTCACGTTCTCCAGAATCGTTCGTGTGATGTTTTGTTCGCTGCCGTGCCCGTTGTCCGCCACTTTCCCCGTTACCAGCACATCCACCATCGTTCCGGGAATCACAAACCCGGCTACGCCCACAACGTCGTTTACCGCCACGGAAAGCGCGCGCATCCCTTCCGGGATCGTCGCAGGCAAACCCGCGCCGGATTGCGTGGCGGCCAGTTTGTTTTCCAGGATCGGCTCATTTTCCGCCAGCGGCGTAATTACCGCGCGGTTCGCGCAATCTGCGATCCTCGTAAACATTCCCGCCACGGGCTCGCCCGACGGCCACGGAATCAGCCGCAGGTTGCTGGCATCCACTCGCGTGCCCACCTGCAAGGGCTGCGCTGCAACGACAATATGCTCCGTGGTGATGGGCTTGATGGCGCTTGCGCTTTGGAAAGCGCGGTACACAAACGTGCTCAGGAACAGTGCGACCACAATCGCGATCCCGAGGCCAATGAGCATCCGGTTACGATTCATAAAAAACTCTCCCTTGCCCCAACTTCAAATCGCCCAGCGGGCCGCGCAGTAACAAATCACCGTGGCCGCCGCCACTGCCACTCCAAATGGCAGCTTCAGCAGTCCCGGATTATCCAGCGAAATTTCAGGATTCTTGCGCAATCCGAAGGATAGAAATCCCCGAACCAGCACTGCAAGATTCCGCAGCGTCTCTTTCAGTCGACGTGTCCTCGTGACTTCCACGATCGCCATCAATCCAGACACCAGCACACTTCCCAGCAGCACGTACAAAAGCAGCATCGGGCCCAGGAAAGCTCCCAGCGCACCCATCAATTTCCAATCCCCTGCTCCCAACCCGCGCAACAGCACTAGAGGGAGCAGCAGACCCAGAGCCAGGCCCGCTCCTTCGAGCGAAGTCTTAGCACCTGGCCAGCCTGCAATCACGGTGTGTACGGTGAGACCAACCAGAAGCGCCGGAACGGTGAGCCAGTTAGGAATCTTGCGTGTGCGCCAGTCCGTCCACGCTGCGGACAGCGCCAGCGCGAGGGTAAGCATCCAGATGGCTTGTGTTCCACTCATGAATGATGCAACGTCCTGTACGATCGAGCCCCGTCCACGCACACCCCGCAGCCGTGAGCTGTCATCCGTGCTGCTCGGCCCAGCGCCAATGCCGCTGCGCTGACTATGTGGTGCCGGAGGCCGTGAGGTTCGATGCCGCGTTTGCGAACACCGTGTTGATTGCGGTCGCCAGAGGCGTGAGAGCTGCCATAGACGCGAGCGCGATCAGCACCAACAGCAGCGCGTACTCCGTCAGGTCCTGCCCTTCTTCGTCGTTCCAAAGCCTTGCCAGTATTGTCTTCATGTTCGTCCCTTTCAGAGAGTCCCTCGAATTATCTGAGCCGGAACCGGCCGCCGGGAATCCGAGGCGTTCCCAACGGCCCTTTCCCTGCCGCACCTGCTACCCCGCAAAATCCGCAGCTTCGATTAGGTGGTGCCGGAAGCGGTCAGATTCGATGCGGCGTGCGCAAATACTGTGTTGATGGCGGTTGCCAGGGGAGTAAGCGCGGCCATCGACGCCAATGCAATCAGGACCAACAGCAGCGCGTACTCCGTCAGGTCCTGCCCTTCTTCATCGTTCCAAAGTCGTGACAGCAGAGTCTTCATTTCTGGTTGCCTCTCTTGATGTAAGGTAAACGGCACGGGAGCGTGCTCGCCGCTGACTCCCTTAATGCATCTACAACACCAATCGGCCCGCGTTACCGACGTGGCCTAACTTCTTCATAAAGCGATGTTTCCTGCAGCTGGCTCCCTACCTCTTTTGCCATTCGCCCACTTGACCTCAAAAGCGTCACCGCTTGTGAACACCTACTTTCTCGCCCGCACGCGGTTTGTTGACGTTCTTTCCGGCCGCATTTCTGCGAGGACGCGGCTGGCTGGAGACACTCGGCCCCCGCTTGGAGGCTAGGCACTACCTAAGAACGCCTATCTCTAGAATGGCAGGATTGAAACTGGGTCAATCCGGCGTTGCGGGGCCACCCTCACCTGTAGAGCGCTGCGCGCCCAACTGCCAACCAGCCAGAGGAACACCACGGAGGGAAGAACCAGCAGCCCAACCTGTTTCGCAGAAATCAGCACGAAATAGAGAGGCGTGAAAAACAGGAAGAACCCGACCGTCACCCATGTGTACGGGTTACCACGCTCCGCTCGATCGTCTACCGACGCAGAAATGCCCCCGCCGATCAGCAGCGGCAGAATCATCAGGCTGAAATCGTGGGGGAGTGAGTGGAAACTTACCAGCGCAACTGCGCCGACTGCGGTCGCGAAAGCCAAATCGAACGCAACACCATCCTTTACGTCCCTCAAGCCTCTGGCCGCCCACAGCAGGCCAGCCAACGTTCCGGCAAATAACAGGAAATTGCGAATATCGGCCGGCACTGACGCGGGCAGGATGATCCACAACAGGCCTCGCAGCGTCGGCATCAGGCCCAGGTGAACCTGCCACTGTTGGGCCAGCGCGCTCGCGGATCCCTGCGTTCCCTGCCAGAGCAGGATGCGCGCATAATCGGCCATGCCGTGAACTCCGACCAGCGACACGGACACGGATAAGACCAGAACCGCGCCGGGAATGAACCCGCGAATAAACTTCCACTTTCCCGCCAGGCATGCCACCACTACGAAAGGCAGCACCAGTTGCGGCCGGAACAAACCCATCGCCAGCGCGAATCCTGCCGCATCATGCCGCTCGCCTTTCCACAGCCAGAACGAAAGCGCAAATAAAAACACCAGCAGGATCGAATCCTGCCCTTGCAGCAGGCAATACCACGCCGGAAAAAATGCTAGCGTCGCCAGCACAGTGTTGCGAAAACTCGATCCGCTGGTCACAGCGCTCCGCATCAATAGCGCCACGCCCAGCAGCATTCCCAGACTCACCAGAGTCCACAGCAGGTGAGCCGCGCCGAAACGCAAGTAGGTGAACGGGATGAAGATCAGCAGTTCGTACGGCAAATGGTTGTTCGGAGCGCGCGCCACGTCGCTGACGCGGTGCACAAAACTGTTTTCGGCCGCGAAATCGTACAGGTGCGCCGCTTGCCCTTCGCGCACCATCTGCGCGTTGGAGTAAAAAACCGGGAAATCGTTCTTCCCGGCCATGATGTCTTTCCATGAAGTGAAAAACACCGCGGCATTCATGGCCAGCATCAGGAACATGAAACTGTAAACAACTCGGCGGTCCAGCTGCACGCGTTTGTGCATGGCGGCTATCGAGGCGCCACCGCGGGGCGCGACGCTTCCTTCTCGCCCCACATCACCATGTTCCACGCCAGCCAGCGCAGCAGCGGCAGGCGCGTCAGCGCCGCGTCAACCGCGCGCAACGGCATCCACCAGCGCAGGCTCTCGGGCGTTTCTTGCAGGATCCGCTTCCAGTAGCGATCCTGGTTGGGATGCACTCGATCCACGGCGTAATACTTCACGAACAGCAGCAGAGCCGAAATCCAGAATTCGCGATGCTGCAGGTTGGGGAAATATGTCCGTGCCAGCTGCAAATCCGCACGCGTCAGCGGCGCTTCATCCTCCGTCCGCACTTCCGTCGCCATGCGGCGGTATATGTTGATCGCGGGATTGTAGGCCAGCGGATCGTAGGAAAAGAAAAAGCCGCCCGGTTTCAGCGCCCGATGGATCTTCTGAAACAGCGCATCGCGATCACGCACATGGTGAATCGTGTTGGCAATGTAAACGAAATCAAAGGTCTCCGCAGCGACGCCGAGATCCTCGGCCTGCGATACGATGCCTTCAACCTCGACCCCATGTCTTCGCGCCAGTTCCCGCCCCGCCCGCACCATTCCGGGAGAGATGTCCGTCATCGTTACTTGCGCGCCCTGTAGCGCGAAATACACTGAAGATTCGCCGAGGCCCGCGCCAATATCCAGAAGACGCTTCCCCCGCAAATTACCCATGCGGCTCAATATGAAGCGATTTTCCAGCGCTGTGGGCGCCTGGAAACATTCGCGCACCAGCACGTCATCGACCGGCGTGCTGCCGGCCCATGCGTCGTGAAACGCGGTCTCGCGCTGATGTGTGATTGTGTCCGACGCCATATTTTCAGCCAAAGATCGCCCGACGCTAGCGCTTGCCGGCAGCCGCGGCGTGCGTCCGCGGCAAAATTTCGGTCGCTGCACTGTGCGCTTGGAATCCCATGCGTTCTTTCACCACGTACAACGGACGCCGTTTCGATTCCCCGTAAATCCGCCCAACGTACTCGCCAATAATGCCCATGCAGATCAGTTGCACGCCGCCCAGGAACAGTATCGCCACCAGTAAGCTCGCCCAGCCTCGTACCAACCCTTCGACGCCCAGCAGCCTTTCGATAACGGTGATCAGGATGCCCAGTATCGCAATCCCCGACGCGGCGAATCCCACCCAGGTAGCCAGACGCAACGGCAGAGTCGAGAACGAGACGACACCGTCGGTCGCAAACCGCATCATCTTGAAAAGTGAAAATTTCGTCACTCCCGCGGCCCGCGCTTCCCTGCGATAAGGTATCGCCACCTGCGAAAACCCCAGCCAACTCACCATGCCGCGCACGAACCGGTCGCGCTCCGGCATCGCTAGCAAAGCATCCACCACCTGCCTGCTCATCAGCCGGAAATCGCCGGTGTCCACCGGAATTTCCGTGTGGGACAGTTTGCCCATCACGCGATAGAAAAGCTTCGCCGTCCCCCGCTTGAACGCCGTCTCGCCTTCCCTTTCCGCCCGGACTCCATACACCACGTCAAATCCGTCCATCCACTTCGCCACGAAATCCGCCAGCACTTCCGGCGGGTCCTGCAGATCGGCGTCCATGATGGCAACGGCGTCGCCCGAAGCGTGTTCCAATCCCGCGGTGATTGCCAGCTGGTGTCCGAAGTTCCGCGAAAAGCGCACTACGCGAATCCGCTCGTCCAGCGCTTGAAATTCCCTCAAGATGTCGGGCGTCGCGTCGGTGCTTCCGTCATCCACGTACAAAATCTCGAACTTCTGTGGCAACTGCTCCAGCGCGGCGAGCAGCCGGCGGTTGGTCTCGCGCAATACTTCCTGTTCGTTCAAACACGGCACAACGATGGAAATCATTTCCGGCATGGCTACCTCGTGTGCAAAGAAATTGTCAGCGGCGCGCTTTCCGCCAGCGCCTGCGGCGCAGCGTCGCTCGCGTTGCGCTTCACATACAGCGCGCTTAATTGGTCCGAATAGACCTTGCTCCAATCAGGCGACGACGCCAGCAGCGTCGCGAATGGCTCATCGCGTTGCACCAGGCATGACTGGATGCCGTACCCGCCGAGCACTCGCAGCGCGCCCGGCCTCAAAAAAGTAATGTGCACGTAATCGCCCAGCACGCCAGTTTGCTCGAAAAGCTCGCTTCGCCCATCAATGAAAGTTTTATACCCAGCCTCGATCATGTATCCGCCAAACCCGTAGCTGTTAAACAGCGGCCCCGGCACAGAGTGCGCGCGCATATATTCCAGAGCTTGCACGGGAAACTGTTCGGCGACTTTCTTTTCCATGTCCGCCTTGGAAGGAAAGTAATGCGCCATCGCGATAATCACGCCCACCATCAACGCGAAATTAAGCAGGTATTGGTCTTTGGCTCTGTTGTAGGCAGGCATGCACTTGGCCAGCATGGTAGCGGCCAGCGGCGCGAAGAACGGCACAAACAGCAGCAGAAAACGCAGGTGCATGCAAGCCATGGCCGTGCCGAATAGAAACAGCAGTAATTCCGCGAGATGCCACGAAAACCGCAACACGACTTGCGCCAGGAAAAATCCCAGCAGCAGCGCCAGAAATAATTTGCCGCCTCCCAGATTGAATGGCATCACCTGCCACTCAAAAATGTTTGCTACGCTGATCGGCAACGTCGAGGCGACTGTGAACGGGTAGCCGGCCAGTCGCACCCCGTAGGGCGTAATCGGAATCGCCACCAGCGAAAGCAGGAAAACCATCTCGAGTCGCAGCCGCTGCGCATTCGTCCAGCGTCGCGTTTCCAGGCTTCCGATCTGAAAACTCACCAAGCCCGCTAGAAAGTACAGCGCAACCGTCCCCAAACCAACAATCCACGAGCCGTGCGTATTCACCCAAACCAAAAACAAAATCGGCAGCAGCCACACCGCGCGTTGCTTTCCCTGGCGAAAAAGCTCCAGCGCGATCAACGTAAAAACCAAAAATAGATAACCAAGCATCTGCGGCCGCAAATTGAAAGACGCAGTCGCCAGCGCCAGTAACACCGCCGAAACCAGAAACGCCGCCTTGCAATTCCCCGAACGCAACGTCGCAAAACCGTAAAGCGCGAGCATCACGGCGCCGGCCAGCACCGCCAGCAGCACTTCCAGCCCGCGCAGCCCGCCGAGCCGGTAAACCACCGCGAAAAAAACGTCACCCAGCCATTCGCAGGACATCCACGGCGCTCCCGCCGCCGTGTACGAATACGGATCAGTCGTCGCCCAACGATGTGTCGCAAGAATCAGCTCGCCGGTCCTGATGTGCCACCAGATGTCCGGATCCACGCTGAACGATCGCACCACCGCAAAAGTCGCGCCTGCCAGCAGTGCTCCCAGCATCGCCGGAAAAGAACATACCCAGCGTATCCACGCCAAAATCTGGCCTGCGCGCCCGCTACCCGCACCGAAGGCAGCACTCACTTCCGAACCGGCCTCGCGCGCCCCGGCAATGACAGCGCTACTTTGCGCCGGCCCACCCGGCATCCCTCCGCGTATCGCAATGTCCGCTTCGCTCATATTTGCGCTCAAGATTGAACGGCTACCGTGGGTGCCAGAACCCGCCCAGCCGAAAGCGCGCACGGCCGAGGACACCACCGCAAACTCCAGGTGTCATCTTTCGGATACAGCTAGGGCGCGCAGCCCGGCCTGTCAACAGGGATATCGCACTTCTAATTCCAAACTCCGCCGTCTGCTTCCCGCAGCTCCTTAAACTCATCCAGCACCGCAAATCGCGTCCGCACCGACGCCACCGTCTCGCCAAGCTGTTGAATCTTCGCGGGATCCAGATGCCCCAGCAAAGTCCCCGCAGCATTCAGGTATTTCACTTTTTCCGGCCGCAGTCCCATCACCCGGCAGCAAGTCGCATCCACCGCCACCGGATCGTCACCGAGCACTAACACCCCGCACGGTTTGGGCGTTCCCTGTATCGGCCCGTTGCCCTCCATACCCACGATGCCGTCAACGATCGCAAAATCGGGCCGCGCGGCTGCGTTTATATCCAAGATGGAATTGTCAATTCCCGCCCAGTGCAGCACGTTCTTGGGCCAGCCATAGCAACCACCCGGCACGATGCCAAACATGTTTTTCAGCGACAAAGTAACGCCCGCCCAATGATGCGTCTTCAACTTCGGCATCGAAACCAGGAAGTCCACGCCCAGCACAGTCTTCGGCAGGTATAGCTCGTTCAATCGTGACGCGTGCGTGCCCAGCACCACTCGCTTCACATCGTCCAGGTTCAAATCCACAAAGGTCCGCCCCAGCGGTCCGGTAAATTCACGCAGCCGCACCGATTCAATGATCGCCTCGGTATCGCGATCCATCGCCGGACCATCGCCAATCAGAACCTGTGCGGCGCCCAGTCGCAAAAAACTCTCCTGCGTCGCAGCGATCACATAGGGGTGGGTGTTCATCTCGCACAGAGGATCGAAGCCCACGAGGTTGGGCTTCAAGAGCACGGTTTTGCCTCTCACGGGCAGATCGAACACAGCCAGTGCTTCGCCGATCACCGCGGCCAAGTCCTGCTCATAATTCGCCGTGCGGCGGATTACTACGCGCGATGCGGCTCGCTGGAACGATGGCACCAGTGCAATATCAGGTCGGCGCATGGCTCAACTGAATTCCGCAACGTCGCCCGTGAGCCACTGGTGCCGCCGACACGCCGCCAGGCAGGCCCACGATGCTACCGCGATGTTTTGCAGAAATTCGTTGCGGGCGTACATTTCCGCAATCGTCGGCGCCCCCTGCGGCCATTTTCGCCCCGCTACTTCCATGCCAATGCGCGCCAGTGCCAATGAACCTGCACCCCGCGCGTTTCCAATGTTTTTCTCGAGCCAATCCAGGCTCAGCACGAATTCCGGCCGGTCCGGCTTATCACGCAACGCCAGCAGCGCCCACACCGTCGGAACGATCAGCGGTTCGCCCGCGACTCCGTACACCATCGGGTTGCCGCAATTCCAGCCGCCCCCTGGACACATGCGGTCATACAGCATCCCTCGCGCCAACTCGCGTCGCCGCGCCGCGCCTCTAGGCAAAACTTGCGCCGGCGTTGACGCCAGCAAGATCAGCGCAAGCGACGTAGGTTCCACCCAGCTGCTGGTGTGCGGAGTCCATCCCCAGCCACGGTAGGAATCATTTTGTTCAGTGATTTTCCGGTGGGAGAACAAGCGAGCCCGCCAGCGCCGCCACGTTGCGCTGTCGCGCGGCCAGTCGTTACAAATCCATCTCACTCCGGCCGCTACGGCGTCGCGCGCCTTCGCATCCGCAGCAAGCACCCAGCAGGCCAGCGCCGTCACCCAGGATCCGCTGCTTGCTTCTGCTGACGCCGGCCACGAACCATTGCTAAGTTGCGTTTTGCGTAGGAATTCCAAACCGCGTGCGGGAATTTCGCCTGCAGACGCGCTGCTTTCCTGGGCGCGCAATGCCAGGATCGCCCAACAGGTTGGTTCCACCCGGCTCTGCAAACCCGGTTGGAATCCCCAGCCTCCATCGGAATTTTGCGCCGTGCGAATCAGCGGCAAACAGAAATTCGCTGCGAACACAGACTCGCTCGCGAGATTCTGTGAATCGAGGTTATCCCCGGCGGGAGTCATTTTGATCGGCCTGATCGGTTCGCCGTCACATAATCTGGCGCGACGACGGGGCCTCTTCGCTGTTCTCAATCGGCAGATCTTCGGGCACCTGCTGAATTCCCAATTGGCTGATCAGCCTGTGTAAATACCCGCGTGCCACGCGCAACGTGCGTGCGCTTTCCGCCTTCCGCCAGCCGCACTCACGCAGCGTGCGCAGCACCAGCCTGCGCTTGAATTGGCGCACTTCTTCTTCGTAGGACTGATTGAATTGCGGAGCTTCGCACCCGCCGCGTATCGTGGCCGGCAGTTGCCAGATGTCCACCGTCGGCCCCTCGCACAGCACCACTGCGCGCTGCACCGCGTTCTCCAGCTCGCGCACGTTTCCGGGCCAGCTATATTCTTCCAGCGCGCGCAGCGCCGGCTGTGAAAATCGCTTGGCCTTTTTCTTGAATCGTTCCGCAAAACTCTGCATAAAATGCTGCGCCAGCAATGGAATATCGTCGTGACGCTCGCGCAAGGGCGGCAAATGCATCTGCACCACGTTGAGCCGGTAATACAAATCGTCGCGAAACTTACCCTGCTGCACCATCGCCGCCAGGTTCCGGTTCGTCGCGCAGACCAGCCGGATATTCACGTCAATCTTCACGTTGCTTCCCAGGCGCTCAAAACTTCTTTCCTGCAGCACCCGCAGAAGCTTAGGTTGCAACCCCAGACTCAAATCGCCGATCTCATCCAGAAACATCGTCCCGGAATCCGCCGCCTCCACTCGGCCGCGGCGAGTCGCAAACGCTCCTGTGAACGCACCTTTCTCGTGGCCAAACAGCTCGTCCTCAATCAGCGATTCCGGCAGGTTGGCGCAGGAAAACGCCACCAGCGGGCGAGAACTGCGCCCGCTCATCTTGTGAATCGCACGCGCCAGTAATTCCTTGCCGGTCCCCGTCTCTCCGGTAATCAGAACGTTTACATCACAGGGAGCGATCTTCTTCGCCAGCGCGAAAAGATCCTGCATCACATTCGCGGTGCCCAGCAGCTCGTGCAGCCTGCCGTCAGTTCGCTCGCTGTTGCGTAGCCGCGTCAATTCCTTTTCCGCGGAGTGAAAGCGGTGCGCGCGCTGCAGAATCAGCCGCAGCTCAACGATATTCGGTGGGTTCGTAACGCTGTCGTACGCGCCGTGCTCGGTCACCCGCAGCGAAAGTGGCCGGTCCTCGCCGTCATAGAGCACCACTACCGGAGGATGCGAGGGAATCCTGCACCAGGCGTCAATCAGCCGCAAGCCGAGTTCGCAATCTCCCTGCGTGCTGGACGCCCGCAGATCCAGCAGCACGACGTCACACCACTCGCGCAATTCATTCAGATTGCTGAACTCGAAATCGCTACAAACGTTATATTCGAACGCACTCCCGAGTGCGCGCGCAATTACGCCAGTCAGCCCCGCATCCTGGCTTACAAAACACACATGTACAGTTTCTTGAACCAATGGTCGTGCCCCCAGGTGCCGGTTTGCGCGCCATTTCTTGGCTGAGCAAACTCCGGCGCCATTATCGCGGCTTCCGGGAAGAGCCGTCAGAGATTTAAATGGTTGGGCTACAGGATCGCTCTCCCCCCAATGCCGAGTTCGAGAGAACAAGCCTGCAAGGGCTTAACGGACCGCAAGCGGTGTGCCAACGGAGCTTTTTTCGGACGAAAATCGCTCCGTCCAGCTAAGCTAATCGTAGTCAATCAGATCACGAAGGTGAAGTCAAGGGCGCAAGCGCGGCGAACCTCTGGGATCGCCGTCCAGGTGCCAATCGTCTGCATACTTTTGCCATGTTACTTCCCGATTGCTCAGTATTTATACGAACGCAATCGTGTGCTTACGGCTCTTCCTGATCCCTAAATTCCCAGCAAATCCGCAAGATCCGGCGCCATCAATCGTGTGTCATCGGAAGTGCACTTCGACCGGCGCCGCTCCGCTGCGCCCCGTGCTACCGACTTAAAGCTTTACTCGAATTCTCGATCGGAATCCCTATCAAGATTTCCACAGGCACGGGCTTGCCATCCCGCATCGCGGGCTTGAATTTCCATTGCCCGAACGCTGCGCGCGCCGCCGCGTCCATTTCCGGCACAACACCTTGAAAGACTTCCAGATTCTCGACCACCCCGTCATCTCGCAGCGTGCCCTTTAGCACAATCTTTTTGTAAGCCTTCTCGGGAGGAACCGGAATCCGGCGAAAATCAAACCTGGCTTCCACATCGGGTGGTACGAGCCCTTGCTCCAGATGGACGACCGTCCCGCGAGAGTCCTCCGCGGATTTTGCTGTGGTACTGCTTTTTACGCAGTACTGCATCGCCCAGCTTTGTCCCGGCATGGATAGAAAAATCGAGTAAATCTTTCCGCAATGCAGCGCTCCGTAGGCGTTCAACCCGCCCCCGCCCATCGGTCCCACGGCAACCACCAGAGAATTCTTTCGCGCCGTGAACGTCGGCGGCACTGGATACACCATGCTTAGGGCGAATGCATTTTCCAGCTGCCCGCCCGTCCCGCTTCCGTCGTCTGCCCCTTTCACGCTCACTACTCCCGCTGGCCCCGAATTCCCCCCTCCGCCTCCTCCGCCACCGGGCCCTACTCCGGTGCTGCCGTCTCCTCCCGCAAGGATTCCTCCCTGTCCCCCGCCTTCGGTTCCGTAGTTGACCCCTCCGGCAGAGCCCGGCTCCTTTCCCGCCGGCGATATTGAAAAATTGCCCCAGCGGTTTCCGGCAGGAATACTCACGGCCGTCGCTGGCCCGGCAGGATCCACGCCAAGCACGAGCAGGTCGGTGCCGTCCGGAATGTTCGTCCCTTCCCCGTTGCCTGAATCTCGGCGCCCGCCCGCGGCGCTATGCAAAGTAGGTTTCGCTGCTCCGGCGCTCGGCATCGGTAAACGCGGTTGTGTCACGGACGGCTTCAGAAAAGTCGCAAGCGGTGAATCGGAGCCTTGCGCCAGAGGCGTTGGCGCTTCCTCTGAGGTCACCTTGTGCGCCGCGCGAGTGGGGCTCGCGTTATCTGCGCTCAGCGACGGCTTGGGAGGTTCGGACGGAGCGCTCAATACCACGTTTGGCAATTTGATTTCGGTTTCGATGCGCAGCTCAGGCGGCGATGAACGCTGATAAATCGTCTGCCTGAAATTGTCTGGATGCGGCGGGTTCGAGACAGCTCTCAACTCGTTTTGGTGCACGGTGCTTCCGAGCGCCGGAGGCAATGCCTGGATTGCGCCGTCGCCCGGACGCGCTCCTGGACCAGCAGGCGCGATGCGCGGCAGCGGTTTGGCGGAATTCGCAGGCGGCAATGGGTAGTAAATCTTCTCGTAGAGCGGCGCTTCGTTCACCAGGCTTGAGGCATCGGAAGGAATCGCGTGGCTAGCGTAAATCACCAGCAAAAGCGCGCCACAATGTAACGCGAAGGAAGCGCCCATCGTCTTTCGCGGCGCTCGAGTGCCCCCTACATTGCCGTGCCGGAACAAGTAAACCGTTCGGCGCGAAGACGCTGCGTCCTGGCGCGACAAAATCAGCGCAAGCGATTCCCACATTCCAGCGAACGCGCTCGCCGGAGGTACAAGCAATCGCAGGGGCTGGCCGCCTGCGTTAGGGATAATCAGGGCCGTAGCACCCGCGCCCGGACGCGCCGCGACCGCAGAGGGAGGAATCCTCAGGATAGAGTTCTGTGCCCAGGCAAACGTTGAGTGGTCCACCGTTCGTTTTCTCGCATTGACGCGCTGCCGCGTGGTCTCGGACTTCGGCTTGATCGAACGATCTACAGTACTGCGAGGCCAAGGCAACTTAAAGCAACTCTGGAGCCAATGGCCTAACGTCCATCCGCGTGCCCATTGCCCCGATACTCCGGCGCGAAATCCCGCGTGACCGTCACCAATCGTGTACGCTCGCCGGTCTGTCGCGCCAGCTTTTGGTAACCAAACCCTTGTGCCTGCGGCAGATATCGCCCGCACTCACTGCAGGCATGCCTCACTCTCTGAACCCATGAGGCTTGCAAGCGGCACGAAGTAAATTCGAAACCGGTTTGGTATTACTTCTGCATGGACCAACCTGGAATCAGGCCCGGTCTCTCGTCGCGCCGCCCATCACTGCCAGTTCTGACGGAGTTGAAGGAGTCGAGCATGTCAGGTATCGATTTTGATCGACAAGCATTCATCGCACCGGCCGAACAACCGGCACCGCAGCAGCCTCGCGCCCTGGGCCTGATAATTCTCGCGGTCGCCGTCATCGGCATCGCCTTCATCGGCTACAAGCTTCTCTCCTATGCCGGTGAGGGCAGCGCGTCCGCTGAATCCAACAGCCTGCAACAAATTCAGCAACAGCTCGCGGATATGAAAGAACGCATGGACCAAATGGAGAAGAGGCACAAACCCGGCGCGCCCGAGTCCGCGCTCCCGCCGTCTAGAACGGAAGCGTCCCTCCCTTCTGAAAACCGTCGCGTCAAACCCTCTTATCAAATCTCAGCCGCAAGCGCGTTGAATCCGCAGCGAGTTCCCAGCCCAGCCCCGCAGCCGCCGGCGACTCGCCCGGTTCCCGCCGCCGCTTCGGTCGATACCGATAACGCCAACCGCGAAGCCTGGAAGGCCACTTCCGATCGTCTGGCCGATGTCGCCGGTGCCGTCGGTTCGCAACAGGGAGAAATTGCCCAGACGCGCGATCAACTAAACCAGCTCCTCGCCCAGACCCGCCGCACCGCATTGCAATTTGAGCTCAGTCGCGGCCCAGACCTTCAAACCGTCGGCCCCGTCGAGCTGCAATTGAAAAGCACCGATGCGAAAGCGCAGCGCTACACCGTCTGCGTGTACGTGGATAACAAATGCATCGAGCTGAAAAATCGCGTTCTGGATGAGGTCGTTGTGTTCGTTCTAGCGCGTGGCACGCCGCCGCTAGAACTCGTGGCCACCCGGATCAGCCGCGACGAAATCGTCGGCTATCTGGAAGTTCCTACCGAGAAGACGGGGCGTTAGCTCTTTCCCGCAGGCAGAAAATAATTGCGGCAGGCTTGCTCCAGCGTGTTTCGCGTCAGCCGCGGTTCGACCCCCAAATACGCAGCCGCCCAGTAAATTTGGTTGATCAGGTCCCGTGCGTAGCAGTGCGAGAGCGGTTGCTTCATTCCCTGCGTGATCACCTTTACCAGGTGCTCCGCCACGCCCTCTTCGCTGTCCAATAGCCGCGTCGCGCATTCCACTCGGAAGATCTCAACAAACTGTTCAGGAGTCGCATAGTCCGTCCTTATCTTGTTAGGAATTCGCCGCAGGAACGCTTCATCCGCCAGCTCACTGGGATCAAGATTCGTCGCAAATACCACAAATAAATCAAACGGCACTTCGAACTTCTTCCCTCCCGGCAGGGTCAGAAAATCCACGCGACGATCCAGCGGCGTCATCCAGCGATTAAAAAGCTCCACTGGACGCATTCTTTGCCGCCCGAAATCATCCATGATCAGAACCCCATTGTTCGCCTTCATCTGCAGCGGACCCGTGTAATACCGCCCAACGTGGTTGTACTGCAAGTCTAGCATTTCCGCGGAAAGCTCTCCTCCGGCAATCACCCGCGGACGACGGCACAGCACCCATCTCCTGTCGGAATCCTCCGGCGCGGCCTCCTCGCTTTGCCTGTGCACGCCCGGGTCGTAAACCGTAATGATCTGGCCGTCAACCTCCACCGCATACGGAATCCACACCTGATCTTTGTAGATCGCCGGCAGGCTGTTAGCGATGCTCGTTTTCCCGGTTCCCGCAGGTCCGTGCAAAAAAATCGAAGTGCCAGACACCGCGGCAGTCCCCAAACGATAGATCAGATCCTCATCCAGAATCAGCGGGTGAAATGCCCGCACCAGGTCGGCCCTCTGCACTTGCGTTTGTTGGACACTCTGCATGCGCACGCGCGTCCCATAATCCATCAACGATACCGGCGCCGGCCCGGCATACTGGTTCCGCGAGAGCAGTTCACCAGCGCGTAGTTTCCCTTGCGCCGTAGCTACGATCCGGTGGCTTCCTCCCACCATGCCTTTCACTTCGCACAGCTGTTCCTTGCGGAAGAAGTTGAAAATCTCCTCGATCACTCCCAATCCCAGGCACATCCGCTCGCTCAATCCGACCAGCGAGACCTCGCCATTCAGATACAGAATCTTCAGCGCCAGGTCTTCCAGCAGCGCCCGGTCAATCCCGGTTTGTTCGATTTCTTGAGGCGTTCCAAGTTCCATCTCTTGCATTTTCAATCTTCTCCGCTGCCCTATTGCATCCCAATCCCGGCAGTTTGCGCAGGACCCGGCTTGGCCAGTTTCGTGCAACTCTCCTGCCATCTCGAAGTCTGCAGCGTCACCGGCCGGTTCGTCAGTCGCCTCGACCCGCGCCTTGCCAACGGCCCGTACAATTTCCGACCGCTGCGCCGGCACTTGAGGCTTTTTCCAAGCCTCAGAAAAAGACTGTAGCCGCATTTCGTCCATTTGTGGATATTGCCAGCCTCTCGATGCGTCCTCATTCGGAGACGCTGGAGCTCGCCGCCAGGCCAATAAACTCTCGCCGGGTCCGCTATCCCATTTATTCACAAGCGCTCACAAGGAATCCAGTGTCCAGAACCACTGGGCCTGTTCTTGCTATGCATAACTCGGGGGGATACCGCCGAAAATCTGCGCCGTGTCCTGCCAAGCATGCGCACTGGCGGTTTCACCGTTGCGCTGTCCGAGCCTTCGCCCCGGGCTTGGTATTTTTTGGACGGCGTGAGAGCACGACACGATCGTATTAAATCCGCGGAGCCATTTAAGGCATTCTCCGCGGCAAATTGTTCTGCCGCGGTTGTCCCGCCGCGGCGTCTTGAACACCATGTCATCAACGTCGTTCAATTCTGAGGATCTTCGGCCCCCGCAAGAGCGGCGTCGCGTCCCACGGCTGCGTCTCGCTTCGCTCGCCTACGTCGACGTTGATTCTGACAACGGCGGCATACTGCTCAACTTGAGCGAAACGGGCCTCGCGCTGCAGGCGGTCGCTCCATTCGCTGGTCTTACGCGTGTCACTCTGCGCATCCAGCCGCCAAAGCCACGCAAGCGGCTCGACCTGCACGCCGAAATCACCTGGCTGAGTGAATCGAAAAAAGAGGCCGGTCTGCAATTCCTTGAGGTCGCTGATGACACCCGCGTAGAAATCGCGAATTGGATTTCCGCCGAAGGAGGCGCTCGCGAACCCCGCGCCGCCGGCGATTCCGCCGCTCCGCTACCCGAGCCAGTTTCGCCGGCGCATTTTCCCGAAGAAGCGCCCGCTCGAGGCAGGTGGTCTCGCTCGTTTGAGAATTCGCCTTCGCAGGACGCGCCGCCAACTCGGAAAATACCGGGCGAATCGCCCAGCCCGCCAATCGCCAGCGGAAATGCTGAGCTGAACGCCGCCGCCATTCTTCGCGAACAATCCGTCGACGTTCCCGCGCACCATTCGGACGCGACTAGCGAGAAGGTCCAGGCTCCCGCCAGCAGCCCAATTCAGCGACCTGCCGATCCGATCCTATTTTCGGAGAAAGTCTCGCCCGCGGGGGCATCTCCGTCGCTGGAATCACCGCATCGTGTCGAAGCACCCCCGCGCCGCCAAAAATGGTCTTCCTTGCTGAAGGATTCTCCTGCGCAGGACGCTCCGCCAATTCAGAAAACAGCCGACGAAGTTCCGCGCCGGGCCGTGGGCAGCACATATATCGAGCGCCTCACCGACGCCATCCTTCGCAAGAACTCCGTGGACATTTCCCCAAAGACTCCGATCTCTACTAACGAGAAGATTCAAGCGCGCATCGGCAGCTCCACCAGCAACTCAAATGTTCAGCCGGACAGCTCGCTCAATCATTCGCAGAACTTGTCCGATGCGGTGCAATCTCCATCGATTGAACTGCCACCGCCTCCAGCGCCGCCAGAACCGACCCTTCCACTGGCGGCTGCGGGGCTAAATATTCAACCTCCGCCTGCCGCGTCCGCCGAACCGATCGCTAAGCCCGACGAAACTCCCCCGACTTCTATTCCATCAACTTCAGCAGATTTCCCGCGCTCGGGCGAGCGCCGCCGCATCACCCGGAAGCGGATCCTTTCTCTCGCCTACCTGGAAGTCGGTTCCGATAACGGTGGTATGGTGCTGGACTTGAGCGAAAGCGGCCTCGCCCTGCAGGCATTCAATCCGCTCATCGGTCTCACTCGCGTCAGCCTGCGCATTCAGCCGCCGAAATCCAGAAAAAGAATTGCCGCCACCGCCGAGATAACTTGGCTCAGCGACGCGAAGACCGAAGCAGGCCTGCGATTTGTTGACCTGACCGAAGACGCGCGCATGGAAATCGCTGACTGGATTTCGACGGAAGCAGCGGTTCCCGAACCCCCGCCCCTGGATCATTCCGCCCCACTAGAAACCACGAACGTCCCTCTCGCACAAGCTTCCTCGGCGCAAGTTCCCTTGGTGCAAGCCTCCTCGGCGCCAGGCTATGAAGGGCAGGATCGCAACTGGGAAGAATGGTTCCCTCTGTTCGGCGATTTAAATCCGGAAGAATCAACCGCGAATCAGAATGCCTTCAACAAATTCCTGAAAACCTCCCCGGGCGGCGACAATTTTGCCTTGCAGCCCGGCTCCGCTCGTTCGGAAAAGTTCTCGGAGCATCCGGCTGACGATCCGCGCTCTTCTGCGCAGGCGCTCCACCTACAGCCCGGCGATGAAAAGATTCTGGCTGCTGCTCCGTTCGTATCCTCTGCACCGGTTTCGCATGTCAAGCGCCCGCCTCTAAAATCGCCGTCAGCTCGCGCTGCGGTATCGCAACCGTTCCTCTCGGAACAATTCCGCAGGCGCGGAACGATTGCAGTTGTCTGCGCCTGCGTCGCGTTGATTTTGTTGTTCCTGGGCATGGCGATCTCGCAAGGATTGTTGCGCGATCACCCTGAAAGATTAAACGCTGAAGAGCACCCGCACGATTCCGGCGCTTCGTCCCCGACGCTTGCCACGCCCGAAGCGACTGTAACGCATGACGCGTCGTCT
>Ga0210391_10000898_pt1 | contig 28638 bp, 28 predicted proteins | sample IncBWC12OmetaG_FD_160573 | JGI IMG/M metagenome (GOLD analysis project Ga0210391, IMG submission 160573) | Forest soil microbial communities from Barre Woods Harvard Forest LTER site, Petersham, Massachusetts, United States - Inc-BW-C-12-O ... | reverse complement strand
CAATCGCCTGTTCCAAACTCTGCGTGAATTCATTAATCTGCCGCCGCCCTTCGCCCAGCTGCTCCGTCATGCGATTGAACGAACGCACCAGCATCCCCAGCTCGTCCTGGCCCTTCACGTCAATCCGGTAATCAAAATTCCCGCGTGAAATTTCCCGCGTAGCTTCCGCCAGTGCCTGAATCGGCACCGTCACTTGCTTCGAAAGGAACAGCGCAACCCACGTCGTCGAAAACCCCAAAATCACGGTGACCACCAAAAGCCCCAGCAAAACGTCGCGCTTATAAGCCCGCAGCCCCTGCTTCTGCCGAGCGTACGTCGCCGTCTGCGACTGAATTTCCGAATAACGCGCCAGGAAATCATTGGGCAAAATCCGCGCCACGTACAACCGTTCGCCATCGAGCGGCGCGCTCCCCGCGATGTACAAATGATCGTCTGTGTGCCAAATCTCGGCGCCGTTCGGCAGCGTCTGTACCAGAGTTGGAGTGACCGTTTCCATCTCCGGAATCGCCTCGTCTTCCGCACCATTTTCCGGTTTGCTATAAGCCACGCCGTCATCCGCGCGCCCATTGGAATGCGCGATCCATGAAGCGTCCACCGACCACGCCAACCCCAACAGCGACTGGTTGCCCTTGCTCGTCGCCGCGGCCTTCTGTGCGATCGCATCCAAATGATTCAGATTCGCCCGCGCCATATCCTCCAGCAAGCGCTGGCTCTGCTCGTTCGCAATTTCCAGCGGCCGCGGGAACCACGCAATCAAAGTGCGGTTCACAATCGCGTAACTGAAGAAGAAAAAGAAACCGATCGGCAGCAGCGAGACGCCAATCGCGCCCAGCACCATCTTCACCTTGAACCGCGAGCCCATCTGCCCGCTGCGCCGCTCAATCCACAGCCGCACCAGGCTGCGCGCCAAAATCACCGCGAACACCAGCAGCGCCACCGCCAGTAGCGTTGTTAGCGCGAAAAATACTGCGAACTCCGTCCCTTGCTCCGGACGCAGCGGCACGTCGAGCGACCCCACCATGAACACGGCCGCCGTCAGCAGCGTCACGACGATCCCGCCGATCCACGGCCATAACCGGTTTTTCCGCTTGGCTCGCTCCGCCTTCAACGCCCAACCTCCCGATTTCGCCCCAACGGACATTCCCAGCGGACAGCCGCCACCCGCACGCGAACCTGTGACAATCCCGCGGCGCCGGCGAAGTCCTGACCCGTATTAGAACGTCGTTCCAGGTCAAAACACGACATTTTGAGCGGATTTACCATGGAAATCACACAATACCGGGCCTTTACACCCAAGTCAAGGCAACTGTTGCGCCGTTGCCACACTACTGTGGTTCTTCGGTTATGCCTGCACGGAAGGTCTTTGCTACGGTTGAACGATGTAGAGGCCGGTCCTACAAGGCGGGACCGGGCACTGTCGCGAACCAAAGATCGTCTGGCCTACCCATTCGACTTCTGAAACTCGCGCATAAAATTCACGAGTGTTTCAATCGTCTCCATGCTCACCGCGTTGTAAATCGAAGCCCGCATCCCCCCAACAGACCGGTGCCCGCCGAGCCCCACCAATCGGCCCGCCGCAGCCTCTGCTGCAAATTTCTTCTCGACATCCTCGTTCCCGCCAGCCACCCGGAACGTCACATTCATCCTCGACCGCGCATCCTTATCGATCGGCCCGACGTAATACCCGCCACTGGAATCAATCGCGTCATAAAGCAGCCGCGCCTTAGCCTGGTTCCGCTTTTCTATCGCCGCCACACCGCCCTCGGCCTCGATCCACTCCAAAACCAACCCCACAATGTAAATCGCAAAGGTCGGCGGCGTGTGATAAAGCGATTTCTCCTTAATATGCGTCCGATACTGCAACACAGTGGGCAAATTCTTGTCAGCCCGCTCCGCCAAATCCTTCCGCACGATCACGACGGTCGCGCCTGAAGGACCCAGATTTTTCTGCGCCCCCGCAAAAATCAATCCAAACCGCCGCACATCCACAGGCCGCGACATTATATCCGACGACATATCCGCCACCAGCGGCACCTCGCCCGTCTCCGGCATACAATTCCACTGCGACCCCTCAATCGTATTATTCGTGCACATGTAAACGTACGAAGCGTCTGCCCCCAGCTGCATCTCTTCCTTCCGCGGCAGCCGCCTAAATTTCGCCGCCTCCGTCGAAGCCGCCAACCGGTAAGGCGTCCCGCGCTTCAATTCCGCTAGCGCCTTCCCCGTCCACATTCCCGTGTGCAAGACATCCACTGGCTTCCCTGGCAGGCAAAGATTCAAAGGGGCCATCGTAAACTGCGCGCTCCCGCCCCCCTGCACAAAAATCACCCCGTATTCCTCAGGAATCCCCATTAGCTTCCGCAAATTCTGTTCCGCCCGCCCAATAATCTCCTCAAATTCCGCCGACCGGTGGCTCATCTCCATAACAGACATCCCAGTCCCGCGATAATCGAGCAGCTCCTCACGTATCCGCTGCAAGACCGCCAAAGGCAAAGCCCCGGGCCCCGCATTAAAATTAGCCGCCCGCCCTACCCCCCGCGGCGAAGCAATAGAAAGTGTCACGATGCCATCCTCTCCAAAAATTATTTCCAAGTTTAAATTCTATATCGCAAACGACCTCAAGCCACAAGAATAGCAGATGCCCGCACTCCCGGCGAATCCAGCCAATCTGGCCCGCAGCACAACTTACGCATACGGCGTTCTGTGGGCAGCGGGCGAGCTACTGCGGCGGAAGTGTGAAACGGAGAGAATTCATCGTCGCTGCGATTTCATCGAGCGTCGATGCCTCAGAGCTCGCGAAAATAAACAGAATGCAGTAACCCTTCTCGATTACCGCAACCTCGATCTCGTGGGCTACAACATTGTTTACCGGAAAGTCCAGCCTGGTCTTCCAGAAGGTTCTGCCCGCGAATTCGAATCGCTCGGGAGGGTCGGCCATCGAACTCATTTTGCCGCTCCGTACCAAGAAGGTGCGGGCCGCTTCCAGGTACTCTGCTCCAGTTTTAAGCTGGGGTGCTGAATGGGTACTCATGGCCTCTATCTGAATCAAATTCGTGCTCGTCGAGATATCTTTCGTGGTCTGCTTGCTAACCAAAAGCAGCTGGTGCCAATTATCGGCAGCCGCTTCTGCGACGTCCTTCGCCGTTGGGTCACCGCTGGCGAAAAAGGAGGTACCGAGCCTGAGCATAGCCTTGCCCTGCTCGGCTTTTAGAACATTCCAGCCCTTCGGAAATCGGTAAGAAAAGCCAAAAAACCTGTTCGTGTAAACGTTCTCTGAAAGGAAGCCGTCGTCAGGCTGTTCCGCATCAAATTTCGAAATTTCATCGGTTTTCTCTTTCGAGTCCTGCGGAACAACATTTACCGCGTAGATTGAATTATTCGGCTCCAGGCGCGCCGCTTCACGGAATTGAACAAGAGCGTCATCCGGTTGGTACGTTCCCCTCAGCGCCACCCCGAGCAGATAGTGCGCTTCGGCATCATCTGGCTTTGTTTTCAGAAAGAGGTTTAAATCTTGAATCGCTTCGTCAAAATCTCCACCTGCGTGGACGAGCGATCCCGCGAGAAGCTTGTAGATAACCGGCAGTTGCGGCGCCATAAATCTCACGCCGCGCAGCATCGGGATGGCTTCTTTGTACTGTCCGCCGCGTGCCAGGCTAATGCCAAGTTCGGCGAGCGCAGCCTTATCGCCTGGAGAAAGCCGCAACGCTTCGCGAGCCTCGGGAACGGCTTCACTGTCGCGATTCTGCAAACTCAATGTCATGGCCAGGGTCAGATGTGCTTCGCCGTCCTCAGGCCAAAGTTCCAGCGACCGGCGCGATTGCACTTCCGATTCCGAATAGTTGTGGTCAGCAAGGAGATTCCGTGCGTATGCCAGGCGTAGCGTCGCCGAATCGGGCGCCAGTTTGATAGCGCGCGCAAAATCGTTGTCAGCTTGCTGAAGGTGACCCTGACTTTTGTCGGTTAGCGCTAAATCGAGAAGGCCATACGCGCTCACGCGATCAGCTGCAGGCTGCACGACCGTTTTGGGTGTGATCTTGGACAGGGAATCGACAAAATTCGGCGCGGCTCCGTAGTAGCGCAAAGTTGTAAGGAGCGCTGTGTCGAGTGCGAAATTAATTCCGCGCTGGCAAATTACTTGTGCGGTGTTTCGGGAATAACCTGCGCCCGTCACAAACGCAAGCAGTTCGAGTCGGTCAAATGGGGGTGTCTGACTCATGCCGCTCGCCGTTGCGCTGCAATCAAATGTCGCACTATGCGCGGCCGTGTCCGGAGTCTCGTTATAGGCCAACGACAGGCGTATCGTAATGTGGGAGCCTTTAAAATTGGGCGGGAGCGGTTCGAGTGGGCTGGAGTCGCGAACGCCTTGGATGACCGCCCTGTCCAGCGAATCCGCGCCGGAACTCGTTTTCAGCGCGATGTTTTCAATTTTTCCATTGGTTTGAACCCGGAACTCCACAGTGGTTTTGCCTTTTGCGCCTGCAAACAATGCTGCGGGCATCGCGGCGATCCAATTCCTCTTCACTGTCGCCACCGTCTTACCAATGTAGCCGCTGAAATCCACTCCATCCGTCGGCGTCAGAATCTCAGCTGCACTCTGGGCCGATCTTAGCTCTTTAACGCCGTTGCCCGAAGATGACGGCGGCGCCTGACCCTGTGCGGACGTGGCCGCCGCCCGCAACAGGAATGACAAGGCGATGACCACGAAGAGACGGTTCTTCCGTCCAGCTTTAAGTACGTGCTGCATAGATGGCATCGTAGCCCGCGACGGTTTTCAGCATCGAAGCAACGGATCACAGCCTCAGACTAATAAGTCGGCCACTCCACGGGAAACATCTTGCCGGCTTCTTCGGGGGAAAGCAGAACGCCGGCCGCCAGCTGGGCTGCCGCCGAAAGCACAGGATCGCGCTGCTCTGCTAAATCCAGGGAAGTAGGGATCATCTGAAGATCCGGTTTTACGCCCCGGCCCTCCAAATCGGTCCCGTCCGGTAACCTCAGGCGTGCGACCGTTACTTCCACGCTATACACCAGGCCAGACACCGGCCCCCCGCGCAGCAGAATCCGCTTTCCTCGTCCTACTGCCCCGCCCGTTTCATCTCCCATCACAGTGCCTCGCTTCTGCAGCTGTACCGTGCGAGCAAAAATCTCTGCGGCAGACGCCGACGAGTTGTTCACCAACACATACAATTTTCCCGTAAAGCTTTGTTTGCCTAGCGAAGGAGCGCTTAGGGGCTCCTGCTTGTCGCGCTGCATCATTTCTCCCACCGTGATATCGTGATCGAAGAAACTGCCGATCATCCACCGCAAATCGTCCTCGCTGCCGCCGTGATTGTCCCGCAGATCGAGGATCAGCGTGTCATGCTTCCGTGCGGAGTTGAGCTGGTGTTTGATTTCGCTCTCGGGAACTCTGAATGCCGGCAATTTCCAGATCATCAACTTATTATTCACTTCGACCACCCGCGACCTGCGAACCATCCAATCGCCTTCGCGCAATCGCATTAATTGCTGCAGGGTGGTGCCGCCGGCTACGGCGGTCATGGGAATGGTTATCAACCGGCTCTCAATTGTTATTGAATGGGTGCCTTCAGCTGGATTGCTGACGACCAAATGGCTTTCAGTCAGAGGTACAAGAGTGCTAAAGGTATACCCGATTTGTCCAATCGTTGCCCGATTCGGCTGGTAACCCTCCAGCTTCAGAACCACGTCTCCCGGTCGCAGTCCTCGCTTCCAGGCGTCCGAATTCGGTTCCACGGCTGAGATCATGCAAGTCTGCCCGACCATTTCCATCTCCCACCCACTGTAGGCCAGGACGTTTCGCATCGGGGGGATGAGACGTGTGTGCGTGTCGCGGAGACCCTCTACAGCCCACCCAACCACGTTCACACCCATCCCGAATGACGTCGCGGTGCCAAGTTTCTGATCAGCCTCCTTGAATCGACCATCTAGGTCGTAGCCGTGGAACGTGGGATCGTAGTAGTTTTTCTCGATTGCGTCTTTTACCTGCAGAAGCATCTCGCGGGCGAGCTCCAGTTCGCGCTTACTGAGCTTCTGCTGCGCTTGGGAGTGGACGCCTGCTGCTAGTAGCGCGAGAAAAACGGCGATGACGGAAACGGATTTTTTCGCTTTCAGCATGGTCGCGAGCCTGAAGGTATCACGGCAGGTAAATCCAGAACACTCGATTGTCTATGAAGTTAATGAACGATCAGTTTCCGGGGAGGACCGCACCGCTCCGATCCAGAATTCCGCGGCTCACCCAACGGGGCAGCACGGCGTGCTTCGTCGCCGTATCGTAGACCGCGCGGCCGTACCGTTCGTAGAAATCCTTTCTCGCGTCAGCTTCTTGCTGTTACCGGAATGAACACTTTCAGTGGTAATCGCCGTCGCCCTCGGCCCGCACCGGTGGCATTATCTGCGCATCGCTTCACGTTCTTGGGGAACGCACACAAACGGGTCGCACGAAGGAGAGCACGTGCAAAAAGTTAAGCTTTTCGCGAATTACAGTATTCCGGTCGTCTGGTTCGTCGTCGGCCTGGTCATCGGCTGCATCGCGGTTTATTACCCGCTCTCCACGCTGTGGGAACACATCATCGTGAAGCCTGAAAACGTCACCCCCAGCGACGGCCTGGCCGTGATCATCCTTTCCGTGCTTGCCGGCGTCGTCGTTGGCTCTGCCGCGCTTTTTGGCTCCGCGCAGCGCCGCTGGACCCCTCGCCACTAATCCGCAAAAAATCGCCGCAACCGCTTGTCTTGACACTCCGCGCAGCCTGCCAGTAAACTGATTTGCTCGCCCGTACTGCGGAGTCGAACCGAATGCTATTGTCGCGCGATTATGTCGGTTACATGGCAAAGGAAATCGTCAAGCGCCTGGTAGCCGCCAAAATGATCGAAGCCAAGAACGCGGAGAACCTCACGCAGCAGGTCCGCCAGGTCATGGCCGAGGAAGTCACCATCGAGGACCGCCTCAACGAAGAGGTGCGCGAAATCCTAGCCAAATACGCCGAGGAAATGCGCACGTCCGGCGCGTCGTACCAGGAAATGTACAAGAAAGTGAAGGGCCAACTAGCCCGCGAAAGGAAACTAATTCTCCGCTGACTGGCGGCCGATGCCATGCGACTGACACGCGAAAAAACCGTACGCCTCTCCCATCGCATCATCGATTTCCTCGTGTCCAGTCCGGACGTGGATTTCGTCGAAGATCGGGACACCATCCGCCAGGAAATCGTCACCATTATTACCGCGTTGCTGAAAGTAGAAGCCCAGGTGGACACCGAAGTCCGCGCCAAAATCGCCTCGCAGAAAAAAGAAATCCTCGAAGGCAGCGAAGAGTGGGACATCCTCTACCGCAAATACTACGCCGAGGGCCTGAAACGCATGGGCGTAGCCGAAGTCCAAACCCGCTAAACACAGTGATCTCAGCCCATCTTGCAAAAAAAAGCGCCCGGCAGAAAAACCGGGCGCCTGACGTCTTAAGTCTTCGCTGTTAACTCTGAGGCGTCAACCGCCGTTCAAGGCTGCTGATTCGGATCCGTCCGGTGCTGCAAAGTCGGCCGGTCCGGATCAGAATTCGGATCCGATCCCGTCGTCGAAGTATCTCCGGGCTGCGGTGCCGAAGTCTGCGCAGTCTTCTTGCGCAAACTCGGCTTGTTCGGATTCTTGTCGTTCACCTTCACGTTCTGTTCGATCAATTGCAGCCGATGTTTCACCACGTCAAATTCCGATGTCGTGACGATATACTCAGGGCGCTGCGGCAAAATCGTCGCAATTTCCTTCTGCGAAGCCTCAATTCTGTCCGGCGTCGGCGGATGCGTCGAGAAAATCTTCGGAATCGTCCCCGGCTGCTTCTTTTCGTCCGAGGCTACCTTCTCGAAGAACGCCACAAACGCGTTCGGATCGTAACCGGCCTTGTACATGTACTCCAAGCCCAGATAGTCCGCTTCCTTCTCGTCGGTTCGCGTGAATTGCAAAAACGCCATGGGAATCGCGAACTGCATGCCCTGATAAATCGCGTACCCCGCCAGCGTGTAAGGAATAAAAATCATCGCCGGAATCATCGCCAGCTGCGTGATTTCGCCCTTGGTGGCTTGCTTCGTGCCGTGTCGCGCGCAGACGTGCGCAATCTCATGCGCCATCACGCCCGCCAGCTCCGATTCCTCGTCCGCGTGCAGAATCAAGCCACTGTTCACGTAGAAAAATCCGCCGGGCAGCGCGAACGCGTTCACCACGTCCGAATCAATCACCTTAATCGTGAATGGCACCTGTGCGTCGGAATTCCGCACCAGGTTCTGTCCCACGCGGTTCACGTACTCGATCACGACCGGATCGTTGATGAATTTCGCCTGGCGCTCTACTTCAGCTGACAGCTGCTTGCCCAGTTGAATCTCGTGCTCCAGCGAATAAAAATTCAGCCCATGCCCCACGCTGCTGCGATTGCCGATCGCGCTCACGTCCGCCTTGCTGCCCGCTTTCACGTTCGGGTCGCTGGGCTGCTCAACGGGCTGGTCTGCCTGCTGCACCGCGCCTTGCTGTTGAGCGTTGCCGCTAGACGCACCCGTGCTGGAGGGATCCGTACCTGGTGTCGTGCTGCCCGGAGTATCCTTGCCGTTGGAAGGCGTCGAAGGCTGTTGCGTCGGCGGCGTGCCGCCCTGTTGCGTGCCACTTTGCGGTGTTGAGGATTGCTGGCCGCTCTGCTGCTGCTCTCGCGGAACACTCGCGATGCTGGTCGAAGTCACCAGCGATGCCGCGATGATCATCGCGCCCAACTGCCCCGCCAAACTGTTTCTCATGGCTACCTCCGGCGGATACTGCCCGGATTATACACCCCTCCAGGCATCTTCCTGCGCTGAATTCCTTGGATGTACCTCGCCCTGTTTTAGTTTTCTCGAGTATGTAAAAGGAACGTCACAAATGAGCCTCAGAGCCGCGCTTTCAGCGATCCGCTGTGGGGGCACTGCTTACTGCGCCCCCGCTTGCCGCTACGTCGACCCGATAGCCGCCTTGCCTTTGCCGTTCGCTCTGTACCGTGCGCTCCGACCTCTGCAACCTCTACGTCGAATCGATTGCCTCTCGCCGCGCCTCCGCACCAGAACGCGCCCACATGTTGCCCTAGGGAATCAACCCGCGCACTTATATTGACGGGCCTCCCGATTCTCACTACATTAGTCATGTGCCCGCGCGCAAACTCCAAGTCGGCCAGGTCTGGAAGAAGGAAGATACCGGCGAATCCTATTTGGTTACTAAGGTTTACAACGAAGCTCTGACCACTTTCGCCATCCTTCGCAAAGCCGGCGCCGAAAGCGAACGCCCGGTGAAAGTGAAAGTGGACCGCAAGGGCCCAGCCTACGCTCTTCCAGGTTTCAGCTACGCCCAGGAATCCGACGAGTTCTGACGATGCGACGAGCATCGTCATCCCGAGTCCGGCGCCTCTGTTTTATGCCCGCCGAATGATCTCTTCGGTCTACTCTGTGTACTCGGCGTTCAATCTTTCGCCTTCCCAGGCCAGCCTTACATCGAACGCACCGACATCTTCACCACATCCTCCACCAGCAGCACTTCCTTAACAATAAATCCCTCTGCATAGCGCGCTCCGATCAATCTCCCGTAATACTGCGCCATCGAATTCATCCGCGCCTCGAGTTCGTCAAGCGGCAGCACCACTTTCCCCCGACGCTCCTGCTTCGGCGGCGTAAACTGCGATGCGTAAGCCAAAATCGCCTGCTTCCGCCGCGCGAACTCCTTGGTGATGTCCACGCAAAACGTCGGTCGCTGATACTCATAAGCCGCTGCGTACAAAATCTTGAACGGCCTGTAAGCCTCGCCCCGCAGCGGATAATTTTTCAGCCCCGCCACAAAACACGCTTCGTATCCCAACTGCGCCGCCATGTAATGATCTGGATGCCGCCCCTCCCAGTAGGGAAGTATCACTGTGCGCGGCTGCAACTCGCGAATCACCTCCGCGATCGCCATCTTGTAATCTTCGCGCATCTCCAAATGAGCGTCAGGCAAACCCAAATTCCGCCGCACCGTCACGCGCATAATTTTCGCCGCCCGCGCGGCCTCCTTCAATCGTGTCTCGGGAGTTCCCCTCGTTCCCGTCTCCCCGCGCGTCAAATCCAGCACGCCCGTACAATATCCAGCCGCCGCCATCTTCAGCAAAGTTCCCCCGCTGGTAAGCTCCACATCATCCGGATGCGCCGCAATCGCCAGCAAATCAACTTTCATTCCCCCTCCAGAACTTTAGTAACCAGTGACACGCGATGAGTGTCAAGGAACCACGCCACAATCAGACGATTCTACATCACTCGCCGCGTCCGCTTCGTCGCGCTCTTTAGCGCCTTTCTCTGTGCCTCTTTAGCAAATCCTTTGACGTCCCCGCGCTGCGTCTACTTCGTACCCCATCCCCGACAAAAATGTTAACGTGGCTCCATCCAGGGGGGAACCTGAATGCCCGAAAAATATCTAACAGGTCAAGTGGCCCTAGTCACCGGCGGCTCCAAACGCATCGGCCGCAGTATCGCCCTGCGCCTCGCCTCCGACGGCGCCGACATCATCATCAATTACGACTCCTCAAAATCCGAAGCCGACTCGCTCGTCGCAGAACTTAAAGACCAAGGCCGCCGCGCCCTGGCCGTCCAGGCCGACGTCTCCCATCGCGCCGACGTGCAAAAATTATTCACCGCGACGGAGAACGAGTTCGGCCGCCTCGACATTCTCGTCAACAACGCCGGCATGTTCTTCGCCGCGAAATTCGAAGAGCTAACCGAAGAGCAGTGGGACCACATCCTCAACGTCAATCTCAAATCCCAATTCCTCTGCGCACAATCCGCCGCCCCCATCATGAAACGCCAGGGCCGCGGCCGCATCATCAACCTCTCCTCTCTCGGCGGCCTGCTCCCCTGGCCCGGCTACACCCACTACTGCGTTTCGAAAGCCGGCTGCATCATGCTCACGCGCTGCCTCGCCCGCGCCCTCGGCCCCGAAATCCTCGTCAACAGCATCGCCCCCGGCACCATCCAATTTCCCGACGAAGCCCCCGACGAAGATTACATCCAGCGCGTCCCCCTCCATCGCACCGGCACTGGCGACGACATAGCCGAAGCCGTCGCCTACCTAACCAAAGCGGACTTCGTAACAGGCCAGATCCTGGTAGTAGACGGCGGCCGCTCCCTCGTCTGATCAGGTCGCAAAGAGATTCCGTTGCACCTCCGCTGACGACACAACCCGCATCGTCATCCTGAGGCCGGCGGCTTTGCCTCATGCCGGCCCCGCCGCTACGCGCCATGCCGCTTGGCCAACCACCGCTCGACGGTTCTCTCTGAGCCCGCTGTGCCCTCTGCGTTGGATCTTCATGCCTTTCTGTGTGTCTCTGTGTCTTTGTGCTCTGTGGCAAATGCCTTTCCCACAGCACAACTCCGATCACCCTCGCCACGTCCCAAAAAGAAAAGCCCCGGCTCGAAACCTCCAAGCCGGGGCCGCGTCCTTTGCGAACGCTGGAGACGCTACGAAATCACAGGATTAGCTTTCTCTGGATTAATCCCGAGGTCCGCAATCGCCTTCTGCACCACGCACTTCTCAATCTTCCCGTCCAAGAAAAGCTCATGCAAGGTCGCCAAAGTAATAAACCGTGCATCCACCTCAAAGAAATCCCGCAGAGCCGCCCGCCCCTCGCTCCGCCCGAATCCATCCGTCCCCAGCGAAGCCATGCGCCGCGGCACCCACTGGCTAACCATATTCGGCAAAGTCTTCAAATAATCCGTCGCCGCCACCAGCACGCCCGGCGCATCTTTCAAGAGTTCCGTGACATAGGGCACACGCGCCTTCGCAGCCGGATGCAGCCGGTTCCAGCGGTCCGTCTCAATCCCATCCGTATAAAGCGCCTTATAACTGGTAACGCTCCACACGTCCGCCGCCACGCCATATTTTTCCGCCAGAATTTCCTGCGCCTTCAACGCTTCGTTCAAAATCGCCCCGCTGCCAAAAAGCTGCGCGCGCAATTTCAAATCCTGGTTCTCCGCAGCGCGGAACCGGTACATCCCCCTCAAAATCCCTTCGCGCACGTCGCCCGGCATCGCCGGCATCGGATAATTCTCGTTCATCACCGTGATGTAATAAAAAATGCTCTCGCCATCTTTGTACATGCGGCGAATTCCGTCCGCGATAATCACCGAAAGTTCGTAAGCGTACGCCGGATCGTAAGCGCGCAGATTTGGCACCGGCAAAGCCAGCACCTGACTGTTGCCGTCCTGGTGCTGCAACCCTTCACCAGACAAAGTCGTCCGCCCCGCCGTTCCGCCCAGCAGGAACCCGCGCACGCGCATGTCCGCCGCCGCCCAAATAAAATCCGCGATACGCTGGAATCCGAACATCGAATAGTAAATGAAGAAGGGAATCGTGTTGATTCCGTGGGTCGCATAAGCCGTCCCGGCTGCAATGAACGACGCCATGGACCCAGCTTCCGTGATTCCTTCCTCCAGAATTTGCCCGTCCTTCATTTCGTTGTAATAAAGCAGCGTGTTCACGTCCACCGGCTCGTAACGCTGCCCCACGCTGGAATAAATTCCCGCCGTGCGGAACAAAGACTCCATGCCAAACGTGCGCGCTTCGTCCGGCACGATCGGCACAATCAGTTTCCCCATCTCCGGGTCGCGCAACATTTTTCGCAAAATCCCGACGAAGGCCATCGTCGTCGAGACCTCTCTCCCATCGCTCCCAGTCAAAAATTCCCTAAACAACTCCTCGTGTTCGGCCAGCAGCGGCTTCGATCGCGCGCTCCGCTGCGGCACATACCCGCCCAACTCCTCGCGTCGCGCCCGCATGTAGGTGAGCTCTTCGCTGTCTTCCGCCGGCCGGTAGAACGGCACTTCCGCGCACTGCGCATCGCTCATTGGAATGTCGAACCGCGTGCGGAATTCGCGCAGCTCGTCTTCGTTCAATTTTTTCTGCTGGTGCGTGATGTTTTTCCCTTCGCCCGCTTCTCCCAGCCCGTAGCCTTTAATCGTCCGCGCCAGAATCACCGTCGGCGCGCCCTTGTTCTCGGTCGCGGCTTTGTACGCGGCATAAACTTTTCGCGGATCGTGTCCGCCCAATCGCAAACGCCGCAATTCTTCATCCGAAAACGGCTCGACCAATTTCAGCAATCGCGGATCAGATCCAAAAAAATGTTCCCGCACGTACGCGCCAGAAGAAACCACCAGCTTCTGATACTCGCCGTCCACTAATTCGCCCATGCGCTTCACCAGCAAGCCTTCGGTGTCGCGATCCAGAATCGAATCCCACTCCGTACCCCACAAAACCTTGATCACATTCCAGCCTGCGCCGCGGAAGGCCGACTCCAGCTCCTGAATAATCTGCCCGTTGCCGCGCACCGGCCCATCGAGCCGTTGCAAATTGCAATTGATCACGAAAATTAAATTGTCCAGCTTCTCGCGCGACGCCAAGGTGATCGCGCCTAGCGATTCCGGCTCATCCGTCTCACCGTCGCCCAAGAACGCCCAGACCTTGGCGTCCGTCACCGGTTTCAATCCGCGATTTTCCAGATAACGGTTGTAACGCGCCTGGTAAATCGCCATCAACGGACCCAGGCCCATCGAAACGGTAGGGAACTCCCAGAAATCCGGCATCAACCAGGGATGCGGATAAGACGAAAGCCCTCCGCCAGGCTTCAATTCGCGCCGGAAATTTTCCAGCTTCTCCGCCGACAGCCTTCCTTCCAAAAACGCGCGCGAATAAATTCCCGGCGCCGCGTGCCCCTGAAAATAAATCGTGTCGCCTTCAAAATCCGCCGAGCGCGCCCGGAAAAAATGGTTGAATCCTACTTCATACAGCGCCGCCGCCGAAGCATACGTCGAGATGTGCCCGCCAATTCCGTGTTCTTCGCGGTTCGCGCGCACCACCATCGCCAGCGCGTTCCACCTCACCAGGCTCTTGATCCGCCGCTCCAGTTGCTGGTCTCCGGGAAATTCCGGCTGCAGGCTGTGCGGAATGGTATTCACATACGGCGTGTTCGCCGTAAACGGAATATCGATCCCGATGACCTTGGCGTGCGCGCGCAAGCGCTGCAGAATGTACGATGCCACTTCCGGCCCGCTCGACTGCAGTACCGAGTCCAATGACTCGAGCCACTCCTGAATTTCCGCCGCGTCCAACCCCTGCAGCGGCAAACCGATCTCGTTATTCATATCTTCGTTCGGCCCTCGCATCGCGCCAGCTGCCACTCTCGACCCCAGCGTCGCTCACCCAAGAACGGCGCCCGCAAGTCTTTTTTCTCACCAATAGAATACACCCCAACGCAACCCAGCGCACCCCACCACCAATTCCTTTTTTTATCGGTGGCCTGGCGTGCATTCAATCGCATCCGCCGCGCCAGGATCAGCGTGGCGCAGCCACACTCTTGGCTGCGCTCCTCGCTGTTCGCGGCGAACCTAGCCAGCAGCCGTAGGGCGCCGCGCCCCAATTTCCAACCGCGCCAATTTGCCGACGAACTCCCGGTCGGCCGGTAAAAAATTCAATTCCGCTAAACTATCCCGTCCCCGCCACTCCATCCTCTCGAACACAATATTGCGAACCGCAGCCGCCTCGACGACAACCGAAAAGAAAATTAACTCCATCTCCTCGCTCATCTCCGCATAACGATGCCGCGTGCGAAAAATCTCCGCGCCGACCTGCGCCTCCACTCCCAACTCCTCACGCAACTCCCGCACCAGCCCCGCCGCCGGCGTCTCTTCGCCCTGCACTTTCCCGCCAGGAAATTCCCACATCAATGCGAACGCGCCACCAAGCCGCCGCTGGCAGACCAAAATCTTTCCTTCCGCCTCAATCAACCCAGCCGTCACAGTCAGCATGCCGACTCCCGAATCAGGCGTGCCAGCTCGCGCGCCCCACTCACCAGCGGCGGCCCCGGCGTATTCAAAAGCTCATCGCGAACCACCACCACACGCCCATTGCGCACTGCCGGCACATCCTGCCAAGAAGGATTCCGCAAAGTAGCCGAAACTTTCGCGCGCCCACCAGTAGCGGCCCAAGCCAACACAATCAATTCCGGCGCAGCCCGCGCCACTTCCTCATCCGTCACTCGCTCCCCAGCCTCCACCACCATCTGGCCCCCAGCCATCTCCACCAACTCCGCTACCCAGGGAGGGGAGCTGATCCGCGGCTTCGGCCAAGCCTCGCAATAAACCCGCACCCGCGCGCCACTGCCACGCCGCCGCGCCTTCCGCGACACGTCCGCAAATCCGTCGCGCATTTTCCGTATCAATCGATCAGCTGCCAACCCGGACTCCACCAATCTTCCCAGTATGCGAATATCGCCAAAAATGTCCGCCACCGTCCGCGGATTAAGCGCCATAAACGCCACCGGCTCCGCCAATATCTTCTGCACAGTCTCGGCAGCAAACGGCACCGACCCAATCAACAACGAAGGCCGCAACCGCGTCACCTCCCGCATATCCATCTTCCAACAATCGCCCACCGCCGGACGTGAGCCCACATCCGCCACATCCTTACACCACCGCGAAACCCCCACGAGATCGCGCCCCGCGCCTAACTCCAGCAAAATCGAAGTAACGCTTGGCGCCAATGAAACAAGCCGCAACCCTCCGCGTTTTTTTAACCGCGCCACCACGATTCTACTCCCTCCGCTTTCCTGACGAGGCGACGAGCATCGTCGTCCTGAGGCCGGCGCCTTTGTTTCAAGCTGTCCGAAGGATCTCTGTTCCATTCCGGTTTCCTCTGCGGTCTCTGTTTTTCTGCGCTAATCGGTTTCCGGGTTCCTGGCTTACGTCTGTGCCGCTGTGGCAAATTCCTTCACGCCCAAAAACAGAAACGCGCCGGAGAGTCTTGCAGCTCCCCGGCGCGTTTCATGCAAGCAAAACTAAAAGTTACTGTGCCGCTTCCACCTTCTTCAACGCCGGCTTCGGGATCTGCCAGATAATCCCCGAATCGTCAGCATTGTTCGGATAGAACTGCGCCGACTTCTTGCCCGAAGGCAGCAAGATAATGTCCGCGCGCCGGTTATAAGCGTACCAGGTTCCCTGACCATTCCGCGCCCGGGCCTTGGGAGCCGGGTTCGGATTGGTGCTCTCCAGAGTCTTCACTTCGGACTTCTCCATCGGGCGTTCCTTGCCGTATGCCGCCGTCTGGACTTTGTCGGCCGAAATTCCCTGGTCCACCAGATATTGTTTGATGCGCTCCACGCGCCGTTCGCTCAAATCCTGGTTATGCGGCTTGGAGCCGCGAATGTCTGCATAAGCTTCCACGGACAGTTTGGCGTCTCCGTCATATTCTAGATATTTTTTGAATCCCGCGGCCAGCGTCGCCAACTCCAGCTGCTGGCTCTTCACCAATCCAACCTGCGGGTTCTTCTTATCCGGATAATCCGTCGGGTAGAACACACTCTGCAGCACCACTTCCGGGATCGGTTCGATCGACCCGGTCACATGGAACGCCGCCGTCTGTGTCGAAGACCCGCCGCAAACGTTGGTCGCCGTCAGCGTGTAGCTCTTGCTCTCGTCCACCGTTCCAATGTCCGTCTTGGTCGGGTCCGCCTTCACGCTCTGGCTGCCGTTCAAGTCCACTTTGCCGATCGGCGTGATTTCCGCCGAATCCGCATTCTGCGTGGTCCATGTCAGCGTGCCGGAATCATCCGTGATTATTTTGTCGCCGATCTTGCGGTAGTGCAATTCCGCAGGCGCGGCATTCAACGTGGCTACCACGGTCGTGTTGACGTTTACCGTCTCGGTGCCCGTCACTACGCCGCCCGGTCCCGTAGCCGTCAAAGTGTAGGTAGTCGTCGCGTGCGGCGATACTGCTTGCGATCCGCTGTTCGCCACTTTCCCGATGCTCTGGTCGTAGCTCACGTCCACGGCGTCCGTCGTCGTCCATTCCAAATTCGTGCTCTGGCCGCAATTGATGTTCGCGGTCGAATTCGTCAGCGTGGCGTGCACCGGCGCAACCACCACCGTCGCGCTCGCTGTCCCGGCATAAAAACGCGGCAGCGGCGCTTTCTTCGTCAATTCCGCGTCGCGCTTCGACCAGTCCGTCGTTACCTGCGAATTCTTGGCGACGTTAATCGAAACTTTCTTGCCCGCCTCCACCTTCACGTCTCCCGACCACAATTCTTTACCGAATCGCGTGATCGTCAGGTGATGCGTTCCGGGTGGCAGCAGCAATTCCTGCTTCCAGAGCCAGAAATCATTGTTGAATTCATCCACGTGGCCCACAAAGTATCCAGGAGTCTTCCCGTTCGACAGTACCGCGGCGCGCACATCCGTCCCTGAGATGTACACTCGGCCCCACGGGCCCGCCACTTTGTCACCGTACGCCTCCAGCGCCACAGTGAGGTCCGTCGTCTTGCCCGCCTCAATGTTGACGTCCTGCGTGGAAATCTTGAAACCGTAGTTCACCACCACTACGGTGTGCTTGCCCGCTGCCAATTTGATCGTGTGGCTATGGTCGTTAATGGCATTCCCATCTACGAATAAGTACGCTTGAGGCGGCGTTACCTTAATCTTCAGCTTCCCGTCTTGCGCGAAGCTGGCGCTCGCCAACATTGCGAAGGCCACCGCGAGGGTGAAGACATATCCAAGTCGTCGCATCTGTCTATCTCCTGACGATTTCTGTAGGCGAAGTAAAAGACCGCTTGTCCGCGCCCAGTTCGGACAAGCGCTGGCTGGGACTGCTAAGTTATATTCCTAACCCCACTTGTGTCAACAAGATTGAAAGAAAAAAAGCGAAACAATTGCAAACTGCTTGACTGTCCCTCTATCAACTATTCAATCTCGAGCCCGCAGCATTATACTCATGTCAGACCGGTCACTATCGAGAATTATCGCCCGCCGGTTGGAATTCCTTTAGGAAGCGCTGCACAAAATTTCCGTGTTCAACGAAGTTATCCTCGATCACTTCCGCGCTCCGCGCAACAGCGGCGATTTGCCCGAAGCCACCGCTACCGTTGAGGTGACAAATCCTGTTTGCGGAGACGTTCTGCGCCTCGCCGTCCGCGTCGAAGCCGGCCTCATCACCGCCGCCCGTTTCAAAACCCAAGGCTGCGTAGCCGCCATCGCCTGCAGCTCACTGCTAACCGACATGCTCATCGCTAAGTCCGCGCCAGAACTTTACGCCATCACCCCGCAGCAAATCTCCACCGCCCTGGGCGACTTACCCCCGTCCACCTTCCACGCCGCCCAACTCTGCACCGACGCTGTCGCCGCCCTGCTAAAAAAAATCACGTAAGCGATCTATCTAGCTCGTCGGTCGTCATTCGTAAGTCCGGAGCCTTTGCTTCACGCCGGCGGAAGGATCGCTCCTGCTCTTCCGCACCGCGCACCACCCTAATGTCCGATCGCCTTCCGCACCGTCTCCGGATCATTCAGATTCAAAATCACCCCCTCCTCTTCGGTCTCCACTTCCATCACCTCCGCCGCGTGATTCCAAACCACCTGCCGCGCACCTACCGCCAAAGGCGCGGCCAGCAATTCCTCATACACCGCGGCGCCGAACAAAACCGGATGCCCCCGCCGCCCGCGATGTTTCGGCAATACGATCAATTTCCCGCCAGCATCAAACGCCGCAATCAACTGCCCCACCAAGTGCGCCGATATCAAAGGATGATCCACCGGACAAACCAGAATCCCTTCAGTCGCCCCGGCCGGCAAACTCCGTATGGCCGCATGGATCGAGGAAAGCTGCCCCGTAGGCCAATCCGCGTTCACCACGATCCACGATGCATCCACCTTCAGACTCGCGCGAATCCCTTCCGCCCCAGCTCCCAGCACCACGCGCGTAATCCCCACAAGTGGATGCCGCGTGGCAGCAATTAAATGATCCACGAAGGTCGAACCTTGGAAGGGAACTAACGCTTTGGGCTGGCCCATCCGCTTGGATTCTCCGGCAGCGAGGATCGCGGCGGCAAGCATGGCAGTTCAGTCACCCAGCAGACGCGCAACTTCAGAAAGTTTTATGGATTTATTCGGCAGCCCAACAGCGTTACGCCGCACCGCAATCAATTCCGCCGCAATGCTCACCGCAATTTCTTCCGGTGTCAGGGCTCCAATATCCAATCCCACCGGCGCGTGCACGCGCTCAAATTGTGCCGCGGAAAATCCTTCTTTCTCCAGCGCCTTGTACACCGCGATCACCTTCCGCTTACTGCCCATCATCCCGATGTAACGCGGCGTGAATCCCCGCGCTTCCGTTCCCACGGCCCATGCCAGCACGCGCATGTCGCCGCTATGCCCGCGCGTCACAATCAGCAAATACGTCGAAGAATTCGGCTGGATTTTTTCAAACGCTTCATCGTAAGAGGTGTAAATCTCCGTCGCCATCGGAAACCGCTCGGCATTCGCAAAAGCCTCGCGATCCTCCACGATCACAATCTTGAATCCCGCCTGGTGCGCCAACGGAGCCACCGCCGTCGAAACGTGCCCGCCGCCAAAAATGTAAAGCACCGGCTGGGGCAGAATCGGCTCCACAAAAATTTCCAAGGTCCCGCCGCAAATCAACCCCGCGTCATACTGCGCATCCTGATTCAAATTGAAAATCATTTTGCGCGGCTGCTCCGCCACAATCACTTCCTTCGCCGCCGCCCACACCTCTGCCTCGACACATCCTCCGCCCACGGTCCCCACAATCGAACCGTCATCGCGCACCAGCATCCGCGAACTCTCATAGCTCGGTATCGAACCGTTCGTATGCACAATCGTAGCCAGGGCTCCGCGCTCGCCCGCCTGCCGCATCCTCACCACTTCTTCGAATATATCCATCAACCTTCCGCAATCCCCTCGTCCATCGTGGCGCAGCCACTTCTGGCTGCGCTCTTGCCGTTGTCGTTGCTTTCGTAGCGGCGGTAGGCAGAGCGCCAGCCGTTGACGTGGCCGCCGCGCCTCTGCCGTAAACGCCTCCGCCCTAAAATTCTCTCCGCGCCGCTGCGTCTCTGCGGCCGAGCCGTTTTTCCAAGCGCAACCGCCCCGCCCGATTAACATAAAGATACCGCACACACCAATAACCAGGGTATGTAAACTTTCCGGGATTTGGATTTCGCGCGGGCGCGGGGGCACTTGCCCGCCGCAAACTTCCGAAATCAAAAGGTAGCTGAACGCGCCGCCGCTAGCGCCCATGCAACCACGGCAAAGCTAATCGCCGCGCGCGCTCCGCCTCAAGCCGATTTCGCCACCAAACTCGGGCCGCCGCCTGCTCGTTTGCCGCTGCATACACTGCCAGTTGCGCTCACAATGTCACTACTTCCGAAATCTGCAACATTTCAGATCGTCACAATTGTGTGCGGCCTGAAAGGGAACTTCGTTGAAACGCTGGCGCTCCCAGCGCTGTCATCACCAGTCGGCGCCGCGCTGGGCCTCGCGATTTCCGCCCGCAGCAGTACCACAGAAAGCGCCATCGTTCAGTTCCTCCGAGCTCTGTGAGTTCAATCCTTAATCGCCCCCCGAAAAAGCCTGAAACGTTCCGTCCTCCCGCATCACTACTAAATGAGCCAAAAGGCCAGGGAGCCAAAGTGTTCTGGATAATCGCAACCGTAGTCCTGGCAGCAGCCGTAACCTACGAATTCCTCCAATCCCTGAACCGCTTCAACGCCCTAACTCGCGACGACGTCCCCAACTCCTTGAAGCCTGCACCAGCACCTCGCGCGAACCTCACTCCGCGCTATTCCTGTAGCCTGCCACCCGCCTCAAAATAAAATCGGTAATGTTTCCGGCACCCCGGATTAAACCTCGCTGCGCAGCGCGGACAACGCGACTCACACTCCATATACTCCCGAATCGCCAGCTCTGCCCCGCACCCGCCACAAAGAATCGCAAACTGATCCCACTCACCTTCAGGCCACACGACAATCGCATGACCCGCCAACTCCAGATGACAATCCTTGCAAGCCCAATATTCCCCGCAGCACTTCATCTTGATCGCGATGATGTCGGTCGGCCCGTGATAATGTCCGCAACGAGTCTGCGCATCCAGTCCCACGCCGCGCACCTGTGTTAGATTCATAATCCTGTCACCGTAAGCCGGCTGGATTGCCGCATCCAACCAAAGCAATCCAATCGGCCCTATGCCAACGTACTATATTCAGGTGGCCCTGTGCTCTCGCGCCACCGCAAACTTGCATAAACGCAACCAATGTTAATCTATCTATTAGCCTTCGTCGGCGGCGTCTTCACCATCCTCAGCCCCTGCATCCTTCCGGTCCTGCCCTTCGTCTTCGCCCACGCCGACCGCCCCTTTCGCCGCGCAGGCCTGCCGCTACTGCTCGGCATGGCGCTAACGTTTTCCGTCGTCGCAACAGCCGCAGCTTACGGCGGCCACTGGGTAGTGCGCCTGAATCAAGGCGGCCGCTACGTCGCCATGTTCGTTTTCCTCTTGCTCGGCCTCACACTGCTTTTCCCAGAACTAGCCGAGGTCTTCACGCGCCCGCTAGTCCGCGCCGGCAGCCGTCTGCAAGGTGAGCCCTCCGTGCAAGAGCAAAGCATCGCCAGATCCTTCATCCTCGGAATTTCCACCGGCCTGCTCTGGGCGCCCTGCGCCGGTCCCATTCTCGGCCTCATCCTAACCGGCGCCGCGATCCAAGGCCCCGGTGCGCGCTCCTCATTCTTGCTATTATCCTATGCGCTAGGCGCCGCCACTTCGCTCGCCATCGCGCTCTTCGCCGGAAAGAAGGTGTTCTCCACCATGAAAAATTCTCTGCGCTTCGACGTCTGGATCCGCCGCACTCTGGGAGCAGCAGTAATCCTGGGCGTCATAGCCATCGCCCTGGGCTGGGATACCAACCTCCTTGCGAAATTTTCCTTCGTCAACACCGCCACAGCCGAAGAACACCTGATCCACGCGTTCGGCGCCCCAAAGCCCGGCGCCACGCTCGCCAACGCAAGCACCGCCGAGACACCGCCGCCTCTTGCCGACGAAGGCCCCATGCCCGAACTATCCGGCGCAGTAGCCTGGCTAAATTCGGCGCCTCTTACCCGCGACCAACTCCGCGGCAAAGTAGTAGTGATAGACTTTTGGACCTACTCCTGCATCAACTGCCTCCGCGCTCTGCCCTACGTCGAAGGCTGGTCCACGAAGTATAAAGAAGCCGGCCTGGTAGTAATCGGCGTGCACACCCCCGAATTCGCATTCGAAAAAGAACGCTCCAACGTCGACCAAGCCGTCCACGACCTGAAAATCACTTATCCGGTCGCCATCGACAGCAACTACAAAATCTGGCAAGCCTTCCGCAACGAATACTGGCCGGCACATTATTTCATCGACGGCCAGGGCCGCATCCGTTACCACCATTTCGGCGAAGGCGAATACGATCAGTCCGAACGCGTAATCCAGGAACTCTTAAAAGACAACGGTGCGAAATCCCTGGCCGATGGCACCATCAACGTCTCCGCCAGCGGCGCCGAAGCAGCTCCCGATCTCGCGAACACGCGCTCACCGGAAACCTATATAGGTTACAAACGCGCCGAGCACTTCGCCTCCGCCCAACTCTTCGCCCAAGACACGCGCATGACCTACACTCCGCAGCCGCGGCTTACGCTGAATCAATGGGCGCTGGGCGGCACGTGGAAGGTAGGCCCCGAAAGTGCCGTCCTCGAATCGGCACCCGGCAAAGTAGTCTTCCGCTTTCACGCGCGCGACCTGCATCTCGTCCTCGGGCCCACGAAAAATGGCAAGCCTATCCGCTTTAAAGTCACACTCGATGGTACCGCTCCAGGTGACGACCACGGCAGCGACACCGACGCCAGCGGAGCCGGCACAGTCCAAGGCCATCGTCTCTACCAACTGATCCGTCAAAAAGGCGCAGTCGAAGACCGCACTTTCGAAATCGAATTCCTCGACCCCGGCGTACAAGCCTTCGCCTTCACCTTCGGCTAAAATTTCTTACAAGGGATCACCATGCATCCAAATAATCAGCACGAAGAAATCGCCAGCCCCATCAGCCGCCGCACATTCTTCACAGCAATCGGAGGCGCAGCCGCCGTCCTCGCCTGGACATATTTTCAGCGGCACGAACCAGTGCGAGCGGCAGCGCCAGCAGCACAGCCCGGAGGTTCGCCGAAGCTCGTCAAGATCGTTCAATTCACCGACGCCGGCCAGCGCCAGGACACCGTCACCGTCCCCAAGATTGTCAGGACAGATGAAGAGTGGCGCAAACAGCTCTCGCCCGATTCTTTCGAAATTACGCGCCACGCCGGAACGGAGCGGCCCTACACCAACGAAAATCCCAACAACCACGCCAAAGGAATCTTCCGCTGCATCTGCTGCGACACGGCACTGTTCGACGCCAGCACCAAGTTCGAATCCGGAACTGGCTGGCCCAGTTTCTGGGCCCCCATCGCAAAAGAAAATGTCTCGGAAACCTCGGACATCAGCCTGGGCATGATCCGCATCGCAGTCTCCTGCCGCCTCTGCGACGCACATCTAGGCCACGTCTTCGACGACGGCCCCCGCCCCACCGGTCTGCGCTACTGTATGAATTCGGTAGCCATGAAATTCGCCAAAGCCGCGTAGCGCCGTTGCAGTAGCCGTTGAATTTGCTTTTGGTTTTCCGGGTGCCCCATGCTTAGCGGAGTTGGTTCATGCCATGGGTTGGCGGTTAGATTCGAAGTCATCGAGGCTGACGCTGCGAACGTCAGTACACCACTAGAACCGTAAACGCCGTTCACCGCATCTAACAAAAAGCAAGAAGGCCGCCAGGCCGGAAGGCAAAAAAAAATGAATCGCTCGACAATAATTACAACAGCTCTCTGCGTCGTGCTCGTCCTGTTCGCCGCGTTCCGCCACGGTTCAGCCAGCGCGGCCACGGCGCTCCCCGATCCCACCGTGGACGAATCCCGGTCGGCCCAAAAAGGCCAAGTCGCGCTCGTAGTAGCCGGAGGCTGTTTCTGGGGCGTCCAAGCCGTCTTCCAACACGTAAAAGGCGTCACGAGCGCCACGTCCGGTTACTCCGGCGGCACAGTGAAAAATCCCGACTACGAAGAAGTCAGCAGCGGCTCCACAGGCCACGCCGAATCCGTGCAAATTATCTACGATCCGTCGCAAATCACCCTGGGGCAGCTCCTGAAAGTATTTTTCTCCGTAGCCCACGACCCCACAGAGCTAAATCGCCAGGGCCCAGACAGCGGCACGCAATACCGCTCCGCAATTTTCTTCTCGACGCCGGATCAACAACGCATCGCCCAAGCCTACATTCAACAACTCGATCAGGCTAAAGTGTTTTCGCATCCGATCGTCACCCAGGTCGCCCCTTTCCAGGCCTTCTATCGCGCCGAAGACTACCACCAGAACTACGCCACCAATCATCCCGACAACCCCTACATAGCCACCTTCGACTTGCCGAAGGTAAAGCATCTCCAACAACAATTTCCTAACCTCTACCACTGAGGATGCCAGAAGCGTCGTTATCCTGGGGCCAGCGCCATTGACACAAGCCGGCCCCGCCGCAGGCGGGAATCCCTCGCCTTTCTCTGCGTCTCCGCGGTATGGATCGTTCTCAGATTTTCCTCCGTCTTTTTCTGCACCCTGTTTATTAAACCTTTTGACGTGCTATAGCCGACGCTCAAATCCCAACCGTCCCCGCGATTCAACCAAACCAATCCCTGTGATAATCTTTCCTTTATGGAAAAAGTCGAATCCAATCGCGCCGCCGCCCTACTCCAAGCCCAAAACAACGCAAACGAACTCTTCCAAGCCGTCGAGACCAGGGCCCTAATCCGCCCCAACGTCACGGAATCCCAAATCAACCAGGACATCTACGACCTGGCAGAAAAAATGTTCGGCATCTCCACCTACTGGCACAAACGCATCGTCCGCGCAGGCAGCAACACCCTAAAACCCTACGACGAGAATCCACCCGACCTAACCCTAGCCGAAGACGACATCCTCTTCCTCGACCTCGGCCCAGTCTTCGAAGCCTGGGAAGCCGATTTCGGCCGCACCTTCGTCCTCGGCTGCGATCCGCTCAAACTGAAACTCCGCGACGACATCGCCAAAGCCTTCGCCCAAGGCAAACAATATTTCCACTCCCATCCCGAAATCAAAGCCGACGAACTCTACCGCTACGCCCAAACAATGGCCCGCGACTACGGCTGGGAATACGGCGGCCCCATCGCCGGCCATCTAATCGGCCAATTTCCCCACGAACGCATCCCTAACGATAAAATCTCGCTCTACGTCCACCCCGACAATCCCATGAAAATGCGCGGCGAAGACGCCGAAGGCCGGCAACGCCACTGGATCCTGGAAATCCATTTCATAGACCGCGCCAAAAAAATCGGCGGCTTCTACGAAGAACTCCTGACAATAGGCTGAACAAGCGGCCGTCGCCGTGCCCGCCGCATCCGGGTATAACCACTCCTGGCTGTGCTCCTCGATTTTCTGCGAGTCGAGGAGCATCGTCATCCTGCTTGACTCAGCCGCACCAGCGTTGTTAATTGTGGGCCGCAACCAAATTCAGGAGCACTCATGAAAGCGATCGTTTACGCAACACAAGGCGGCCCGGAAGTTTTGCAGTACAAAGATGTTCCGGAACCGCCGATCGGTGCCTACGAAGTCCTCGTCCGCGTTCGCGCCTGCGCACTAAATCATCTCGACCTCTGGCTGCGCATGGGCCTTCCCGGATTGCCGGTCCCGCTCCCCCACATCCCGGGCAGTGACATAGCCGGAGAAGTAGCCAAGGTCGGCGACAAAGTCACCAATGTAAAAGTCGGCGAGCGCGTTCTGCTGCAACCCGGAATTTCCTGCGGCCAGTGCGAGAAGTGCCTCTGCGGTCAAGACAGCATGTGCCCCTCCTACACCCTGTTTGGCCAGGGCGTGGACGGCGGCTGCGCCGAGTTCGTGAAATCCCCGGCAGTGAATTGCGTCCCGATTCCAGAAAAACTTTCCTTCGAAGAAGCCGCCGCGTTTCCGCTGGTTTCACTCACCGCCTGGCACATGCTCATCGGCCGCGCGAAACTGCAGCCCGCCGAAACCGTCCTGGTTCTCGGCGCAGGCAGCGGCGTAGGCACCGCCGCGATTCAAATCGCTAAAGCCACGGGCGCGCGCGTGATCGCCACTGCCGGCTCCGACGCAAAACTGCAAAAGGCCAGGGAACTCGGCGCGGACGCCGTCATCAACCACTCCACCCAGAAAATTGCGGACGAAGTAAAACGCTTAACCAATCGCCGCGGCGTGGAAGTCGTCTTCGAACATGTCGGCCAAGCCACGTGGGACAGCAGCATCCACAGCCTCGCTGTCGGCGGGCGCCTCGTCACTTGCGGAGCCACGACGGGCTTCGATGGCGCAATCAACATCGCGTATCTTTTCACGCGCCACCTCACCATCCTCGGCTCGTTCATGGGCAGCAAAGCAGAATTATTTTCCGCGCTGGAATTGCTGCGTCGCGGCCTCCTGAAACCGGTGATCGATATAGTACTGCCACTGGAGAAATGCGCCGAAGCCCACAAACGCATGGAAAATCGCGACCTGTTCGGTAAAATTGTCATGACGGTGGCGTAAGTGAAATTGAAACAATATTTTGAAAATCGAAGGCACAGAATTCGTGAAGCAATGGCTTTTGCCGTTGCCTCCTCTGCGTCTTCCGCATCGTGGCATAGGCAATCCTGCCTGTGCGTTTCGGTTTTCTGACGATGCGAAGAACATCGTCATCCTCAGAGCCCGGGGCTTTTGCCGCAAGCCGGCCCCGCCGCAGGCGGGGATCTCGCTTCCGGTTTTTCGCTGCGTCAACCCCGGAGCAGTCGAAGCGTATCTGCGGTAAAATCTCTGGAGCGAATGCGAGGAGCTTCGCCGCAATGCTCGAGCAACCGCAACAAAAAAAGCCGCGCACTTTGCGCAATATGTGGATGGGATTCGGCGTGCTCGCGGCCATCGTCATCGGCTACACGGCTTTCGTATTCTGGTCGCGCTGGCAGGAAAACCAGGACATCGCCGCCAAAGAAAAAGCCGCGCAAGCCGCCAAGGAGCGTGACGAAGCCGCGAAATCCTTCGAAGTTCTGGGCGGCGCTGACTTCAAAATCATCAGCTTCTACGCGATGCCCCCTGTCATTCATCGCGGCGACGATGTGGACATGTGCTACGGAGTTTCCAACGCCAAATCCGTGAAACTCGACCCGCCGGACGTGCCGAGCATGTTTCCGTCGCTCGATCGCTGCGTCAAGGTCGCGCCGAAAAAGACCACCACCTACACGTTCACCGCCGACGACGGCAAAGGCAACACACAAACCCAGAAGTTGACAATCGAGGTGCGCTGATGAACGTACGCAGTGGCCGAAGCGACACGCTCGCGGCAGGAAAAGCATCTGCGCGCTGCGTTGCAAAGAACGATGCAAACAGGCAAAATGAACACAGTCGGCGGCAGATGTCGCGCCGCTACGGAGTCACATAGGCCATGGCTGTCGAACTCGCAAAGGGCATCACGCTCGAAGCCCCGGGGCAGGACGCGAATTTTCTGAAGGACGAGGGAATCTTGTTCGCGTCGCTGGACAAAGTGGTGAACTGGGCGCGCCGCAGTTCGATCTGGCCCATGTCCTTCGGCCTGGCCTGCTGCGCCATCGAAATGATGTCCATGGCTTCGTCGCGTTACGACATCGCCCGCTTCGGAGCCGAAGTTTTTCGCGGCTCGCCGCGCCAATCCGATCTGATGATCGTCGCCGGCCGCGTCTCCGTGAAAATGGCTCCGGTAATCAAGCAGCTCTACGAACAAATGCCCGAACCCAAGTGGGCCATCTCCATGGGCGCCTGCGCCACCTCCGGCGGCGTCTTCAATAATTACGCAGTCGTGCAAGGCGTCAATCAAGTGATCCCGATTGACGTCTACGTCCCTGGCTGCCCGCCCCGCCCCGAAGCGCTCCTCTACGCAATTTTTCAGCTGCAGAAAAAAATCGACAACGATCGCGGTAGCTTCATGCGCTCCATGAATTTCAGCAAAAGTTGAAAATTCAGTTCACAGCTAAGCGTTGCAAGTCGAAAGTCAAGAGTGAAAAGGCATTACTCTTCAGCGGTTTCGTCCGGGTCTGCGCTCGCTGCCGCCTCGGAAAGTTTTTGTTCGAGCAATTCCGAAGCAACGGCAACATCCGTTTTTCTTACCTGAAGTTTGAGCCCTCCCAGAGCATTCGACCAAAGCCAATTCATACGGATGACATTTTCGTCCGCCAGAAAGCTTTCGATTCCCGCGGAGTCCAAAATGTTTTTCGCCATCACACCTTCTTGCACGGTTAAAAACTGACGCAGGGTTACGATGCCGGGCAACTCCAGTTCGTGCGGCGGCGGTGATGATTCGCGAACGGGAAGACGAATTCCTCTGCGGTTCAGTTCATGACGCAACGCGGTTCGTGCGATCTCTGTAAGCGACCCGCCCTCCTCCGCGAGGCTCGTCAATTCCTCGTCCGCCTGGCTAGCGTAAACTTCTGCAAGGCGTTGCCGCTCGCGTTCGGTGTCGTGTGCTGTCATGACCAGCGGAATATAAGCGAATTGCTGATGCAAACGAAGTGGAAGACGTAGACGATGCGCTAGGAATTGTCGGTGCTGCTGACGGTTGCGGTGCCGCCTGCGAAATCGAGAATGCTGCCTGGGGAGTTTTGTTCGCGGCGAACGTAGGCCATTCCGATGGATGTGTTTGCTGCCGGTGAAAATGCGGAGCTGGTCACGATGCCGACTTCT
>Ga0210391_10000897_pt1 | contig 28653 bp, 19 predicted proteins | sample IncBWC12OmetaG_FD_160573 | JGI IMG/M metagenome (GOLD analysis project Ga0210391, IMG submission 160573) | Forest soil microbial communities from Barre Woods Harvard Forest LTER site, Petersham, Massachusetts, United States - Inc-BW-C-12-O ... | reverse complement strand
CAATATTGAGCTGGGTATAGTTGTAGCCGCCGCCCACAGTGAGGGTGTGTTTGCCTCTGGAGAGCGCCGCGTTGGCCGAGGGATTAATGCGATTCTGGTAGTACCCGATGTCGGCGAAGGAGCTATAGGGGCCGACCTTGAGGCCGGGCGCATCGCTGCTGCTGTAGCCCATCTCGTCGATCAGCAGGCCCGGCATGCCTCCTGCGGCAAACAGGCCGTTCGTGCTGGAGCCCCCGATCCCGAAGTTCCCCCCGGCTACTGTCTGGTTGAAGCCGCTGTAGGAGTACATGCGGTTGAACCCAAGCGTCTCCGTGAGCGTCATCCTGGTGCCGATGAACTGGGTGTTGCTGATGGCGCCGACCTGCGAGCCGTTCTTCTGGGATTGCGGGAACCCGCCGGTGCTGGACATACCGTAGAGCTTGCTGACGGGATCGAGTTGGTAATAGTAGCGCAGAGAAAGCTGGTCGGCATTGCTCAGGTTGTACTGGGCTGAGCCCGTTCCCTGCTCGCCGGTCTGCTGCGAGTTACCGATGAGGGTCACGTTGGGCACGCCGTACCGATAGGCTGCATTCGTCTGCGCGGAAGGCACCAAATAGCCGCCGGTCGGAACCTGGGCCTGCATGATGGCGAGAGCGATGGGATTGATGGTGGATGTAAAAGGAGTGTTGTTGTTCCAAACGGCCGCTGCGGCAGCGATGCCTGCGGGGGATCGATCGTCGGTGAGGGCACTGGGAACCGTCATCTGCGAGACGGCCGTGGACTGGTCGGATAGGTAGAGGTGCTGGAAGCCGGCGAAGAAGAAGAGTTTGTTCTTGATAATGGGGCCGCCCACGGTGCCGCCCGCGGTCCAGCGGGTCAGGCCTGGGTTCTCAAGAGACTGCGGAAAGGCGCCGACGCCCTCCTGCCCTAGCAGGTACTCCTGCTTGAAGAAGAACGGCGAAGCGTTCATCAGGTTGTTGGCGAGGACGCCGTAGACCTGTCCATGGAAAGCGTTGGAACCGACAGACGTGCTGGCGTCGATTTGCGCGCCGCTGGTCATGCCCTGCTGCGCGTCGTACATGGAGGTGTTGACGCGCATTTCCGACAGAAACTCGGTGGGAGGAGAAGGCAGGCTGTTGCCGTTGGAACCGTAAACCGAGGTGCCGACCTGGGCTGCGCCGCCGATGTTGGCCGCGCCCGCTGAAGATGTGCCGGAGGTGCTGCCGCCGCCGATGTTGAAGTTGTAGCGCTGCGACGTGAGCCCGCTGGAGGTCATGCCGTTGAACATGTTGCTGGAGTCGACGCCATTCACCTGGAAGGTGTTGCTGGTGGCGCGCTGCCCATTGGCCCAGATGTTCTGGTTACCGAGGCCGGTGTTGGTGTCGAGGCCGGCGGTCAATTCGGCGTTCACGCCCGGAGCGAGCACAGCCAGCTGCGTGAAGCTGCCGGTGGCCAGCGGCACAGTGCTAATTTGCGCGGCATCCAGCGTGTAGCCGTTGGTCGTATCGGTGGCGTTCAGCAGCGGATTCGCCGTGACCGTCACGGATTCGGTGACTTTGCCCGGCTTCAGTGCGCTGGGAATCGTCGTCGCGCGCATTTCCTGCACGTTGATGTTCGGGAAATTTTCGGACTCGAAATTCGGCGCCGAGACCGACACCTTATAGGCGCCGATCGGCAAATTCAGGATTTCCCAGTAGCCATTGCTGCCAGTCGTCGTGGACCGAGTCAGCCCGGTCTGCTCGCTGACCACCGTCACCGTTGCCCCGCCAACAGAGGCGCCGGAGACATCGCTCACGGTGCCGTTGAGACTCCCTGACGTTTCCTGTGCAGAGCTAGCCTGAGAGAAAAAGGCAATCACCAGCAGACAGATTGTCGCTGGAAGGAGAATTCCAAAAATCTTCTTCATTTTATATGGCCTCGAAATGAAAAACTTGCGCACCATAGGGCATTCCAGCCCCTGAAGCTTGCGGCACGAGATCTAACTTGGATCTTTCGTGTACCGTTGCACAGCTGAATGAATGTGGAATTAATTACAGCACGATTCAGTGCCTGGGTCTGACACAAATTTCCCGCTCGCAAGTGGAAAAATGGGTGCAAAACCCGGCATGCGGCTCAGAAATTTAGCTTGACACCCAATTGAAATTGCCGTTCGCGGCTGAGGACACTGCTGCCCGCATTCGTCGCCGCACCGAAGGCGGCGGTGGCGTCGTAGTCGTATTGCGGGACCGATGTGCCGTTGACCAGAATCTCTGAGGTGGCTGGGATTTGTCCGCTTTGCCAGGTCATCGTTCCCATGTTCGCGTGGGACGAGTCGTTGCTCATGCGATAGCCGACGCTCTGAATATCGCTGACATTCTGATGGTTGAGCACATTGAAAGCCTCACCCAGCAACTCCGCCGAGCAGCGATCGCCGAGCGGGATCCTCTTGGTCAGGCGCAGGTCGAGATTGGCGCTGGCGGGATAGCGAAATGTGTTGCGGCCAATCGCAGGAATCCAATCTTCGCCGCCCGAACCGTTGAGGCTCGGGCCCAGCGCGGGGATGTGCACCTCAGTCTGCGGGTTCGCGATCACAGCGTCGGGCTGCTGTACGACTTTGAGACAGTTGGCACCGCCTCCGAATGCGCCACCGGCATTCAGCCAGTCCTGATACGAACACGACGGCGCGGGCACAGCGCCCTCGGTGCGCATGGAGTAAGGAAGCCCGGTGCGCCAGGCGCCGGCAGCGGACAGATCATAGTCCCCGAAAAAAATACGCGCGTTTCCTCGCAGCCGCCATGGTTCGCGCAGGACGAGACCGCCCGCCACTCGCTGCCGCGCGTCGTAGTTGGAAGTGCCGTGGTCGAGACGCAGGTCGGCTGGATCGTAAACATCGTCGCGATCCGCGAAGGTCGCCTCGTTTTGACCATCGTCAATCGCATGCGACCAGGTGTATCCCGCATTCACGGTGAGCGTGCGCGCCATGCGCCGGATGAGCCGCACCATGCCACCGCGATAGCTGGAGTTGGTCTCGCTGAGGATGTCGGTGATTGAACCGTAAGCGGGATTAAGCCGCTGATAGTAAAAACGCTGCGGCTGATAGATGGGGAACGCTGAACTGGACATCTGCCTGCTGGCTTTTGCCAGCGGACCGGCATTGCCCTGGTTGCCGGGAGCTTTGACGGCGTAGAACATGTCCGCCACAGCGCTAAGGTCGATGTTGCGATCGAGAAACTGTGTCAGGTCATGCCCGTTGGTCGCCATGCCGGTGAACGTCAGAAGCGTGCGATGCCCGAGCGTTTGCTCCAGCGAGAGCTGCACTTCATCGATCTCCGGATGGCGGAAGCGATGGTCGAAATAAGCGACCTCCGGCGCGGTAGATGCCTGATCGGGCGCGTGCGGATCGGTGTAGGGCGTTTCGTTGCTGCTGAAGACGTAAGGGAACGGCGGCGCGCCTGCATCCATGGGCCGCCAGGAATAGGCCCGCGTCGAGCTCGCGGTTCCCGTGGAAGTGAGCGCGCTGAACACGGTCGCATTGGGAATGCGCGCGTAGTATAGGCCGAAACCACCGCGGAAGACGGTGCTCCCGCGTCCGAAAACATCCCACGCGAACGCGCCGCGCGGACCAAAGTCGTCGCGGTTGTGGGGCAGCTTCGCCGTTTCGGGGATCTCTGCGTTGACGAGCGCCGAATTCGTGTTGGGTAAGCGCTCTTCGTCCCAACGCAGGCCGAGGGTGAGCGTGATGTTGCGCCCCGGCTTCCACTCATCGGCCGCAAACGCGGCATAGTCCGCGGTATCGAACCACCAGTTTGAGTGGCCCAGCGTCTGGCGGTAGCGCGTGTAGCACGGATACGGACCAACGCTGGCGGTTGAACCGTCGCAGCTGTTCGGCGACAGCATGTCGGAGAGGAAGTCGAGCAGCGTGGCGTACGAATATTCGCCGTTTTCGCCGTTCATGCCCTCCACGTCGTCGAGAACGTGGTTGTAGTCGTACCCGATGCGCAGCGCGTGGCGGCCGTGGATCCACGAGGCTGCGTCGGTGAACTGTTGGCGCGTCTCGGCGGGATACTCGCGTTTGTTGACCGAGGAGAGCGTGCCGAAGGTGAAGCCCTGGCTGCGATCGATGGAAATTTGCGCCGGCAGGCCCCACGAATTTGCGGCGAATTGTTGCTCGAACGGAGTGAGCGGCGCGGGCGATTGCGCCAGCACATCGCGGCTGAACTGATAATGCGCGCTGTTCATCAGCAGCGGCGTAGCCACCCAATCCCAGCGCGCGACCGCAGCATCGTCGCTGGTGGAGCTGTTGCCGAAGCTGCCCATCGCATCGGTCTCCGATGCTCCGCTGAGCGCGCCGTGGAGAGACGTGCGGCGCATGGAGTTGTACTGTCCCACAAGCTGATTGCGGCTGTTGATGATCCACGTCAGCTTCGGAAAGACAATCGTTTGCCGCGTCGAACGCGGAACGGCGCCCAGCATTCCATCGAGCTGATTCAGCACGACTGAGTAGGCGCAGGCGGCTATCGCAGTAGATCCGTCGCCCTGTGCTCCGGTTCCCGCGCACTGCGTCACGATGGGGTTGGTGCTCTTCAGCAGGCGCGCTTCGAGCGCGGTAAGAGTCGGGCCGGACGGCGGAAAGAAAAACACCTGAGGCTCATTGGCTCGCGCCACGGCCGGATCGTTTCGCTCGTGCTGCTCCCACGCAAAGAACCAGAAGAGGCGATCGCGGCGGATAGGTCCGCCCGCGTCGACCGCCCATTCCTGGCGGCGATCGGGCGCGTGATACGGAACCTCGACGTAGGTGATGGGCTGCCCATTCAGAAGCAACACTGGCTGGCCAGTTGCGGTCACCGCGGTTCCAGCCGGTTCCACCTGCATCACTTTGTCGTAAGCGTTAAAGGTTTGGCCGATGGCGCTGCGATCGTAGAACGTGGCCTGACCGTGCATGTGGCTGGAGCCGCTCTTCGTGACGGTGCTGAGGCCGCCGCTGCCGGCGCGCCCTGGCTCATGCTCCGTTCCGCTGGCGTTCATCTGGAATTCGCTGACCGCCGACGGCGCGGTGGCAAAGCCATTCCCGCCGCTGGTCGCACCGCTTCCGCGCTCGCGTCCGCGGAAGGCGAGATTGTTGTCGGTTCCATCGACGGCAATGCTGTTCATGAGCGGGCTAAGGCCGCCAAAGCTGAGGCCCCCATCGCTTCCCGGCGTCGACGGGCTGAAGATCGCTGCGAAGCTCGCCCAGTTGTGGCCGTTATTGGGCAAAGTGCCGAGATCCGCGGCGTCCATGCCAGCGGCTGGGGCGGCGCTGGCGAGGCGCGCGTCCACCAGGATCGTACGGTGCAGGGACAGCGGCGCAAGTGCTGCATTCAATCGAGTTGCAGTCCCCAACCCGACGATAAGGTGATCCGCTTCCCACTCCGACAGGCCGCTGACATGGACACGGAGCCGGTATTCCCCAGGTAGCACCTCGGCGAAGCGGAATTGTCCCTGGGCATCGGACGCTGCATCGTTATGTCCGCCCGACGTCGCGCTTTCGATCCGGATCAGTGCTCCAGGAATGCCCCGGCCATCCGGCCCAAACACGCGCCCGCTCACGGACCCGCCAGTATCGGACTGGGCGAGGCAGACCGGGCAGCAGGTGGCGCACAGAAGCGCCAGCATGACCGCATTCGCAACCCATTGGAGGCGCACGTTTTCCTCGCAAAAGCAGACTGGAATCGCGCCAGTCTGGAGGACAAATTCCGGAAGGTGTCTTGAGCCTATTGGATTGGCTACACTAAAGGGAGCGAATGTTTATCGATGAAGCCAAAATACGCGTAAAAGCCGGTGACGGCGGTAATGGCTGCATGGCCTTCCGGCGTGAAAAATTTGTCCCGCGCGGCGGACCTTCCGGCGGCGACGGCGGCCATGGCGGCGATGTGATCATGGAAGCGAGCCAGCGCCACAACACCCTGATTTTTTTTCGCTTCAACCCGGAGCACAAGGCGGAGCGGGGCGAGCACGGCATGGGGTCGAATTGCAGTGGCCGCGAAGGCAAGGACACCATCCTGAAAGTTCCCGTCGGCGCGATGCTGTTCGACGCCGATACTGGCGAGCTGATTCACGACTTCACGCGCCCTGACGAGCGAGTGGTGGTGGCGAAGGGCGGGCGCGGCGGACGCGGCAATCAGCATTTCGCCACGTCGACCCACCAGGCTCCGCGCGAACACGAGCTGGGTCGCGAAGGAGAAGAGCGCAATTATCGGCTCGAGCTGCGCATTCTCGCGGATGTCGGCCTCGTGGGCTATCCGAACGTGGGCAAGTCCACACTAATCTCGCGCATCTCAGCGGCGCGCCCCAAGATTGCTGACTACCCATTCACCACGCTCGAACCGAACCTCGGTGTCGTCTCGATCGGCGAAGCGCCGCATGAAGAGAGCTACGTGGTCGCAGATATACCTGGCCTGATTGAAGGCGCCCATCTGGGTGCGGGTCTGGGCGTGCAGTTTCTGCGCCACATCGAGCGCACACGCATCCTCGTGCACCTGGTCGATGTGTCGGATTCCGACGGACGTCCCGATCCCACCGCGGATTTTCGCGTGATTATGGAGGAGCTGAAGAGCTTCGGCCACGGACTCGCGGAGAAGCCGATGATCGTGGTTGCTTCGAAAGCGGACGTCGCCAACCCCGACAAGCTGAAGAAGCTGCAGGCGTTGGCGAAGCGGCGGAAGCTGCCGTTCTACGCCATCTCCGCGGTCAGCGGCCTGGGCGTGGAGAAGCTGAAGTACGCGATTGGGGAACGAGTGCGGGATTTGCGCAATGACGCCATCGCGATAACGGCAGGAGAAGATTCAGCGCGCGCTGCGGGCTAAGCTGAACCGGCCCGCCTAGCGCGTCATCCCCGGCAAACTTGCTAAACATAGACCTGCCTGCGCCACCAGCACTACGCCGGTCGCCCAAAGAAATGCCTTGCGACTGCGGCTCTCGAGCGCGTCCGCGAAGACGCCTCCGACAAACGTGATGAGAAACGGCAGCGCCCACAGCCAGGGTTTGGAGGCAACGCCGGTGGTCACCACCACCATCAACAGAGCGCCCACCAGCAGCGGCGTGGTGTTGCCGAAATAGCGCGAGCGGCGGTGGATCGCATAGAGCGCCAGCGATCCGAGCAGGGCGATGGTCAGCGCCGAGTTAGCAGGATCGGTGAAGAACCATCGCGCGGGCTCGAGCGAAACCCACATACGACCTGCCGCGCTGCGGAAGACATAACTGAACGCGTCCGGACGAAACGCGTACGACGCGAACAGCAGAAACAGCGCGCCGACTACCCACACAATCAGCAGCGTGGGCAGATACGCACGGCGTCCTTCCGCGACCCAGGCCATGAACGCAACAGCCAGCACCAGCACCAGCATAAAAGCGCTGATGTGGGCTGCCGCGGTGAAACCCAGCGCGACCGTGAGCAGCACGATGCGCGGCCGGCCCTTGCTGCGCGGCCCCTGCAGGGCATGGGCCACCCCAATCGCCAGGTAGATGGAGGAGAAAACCCCCAAACCGGCGAGGATTTCATTATTCGGATTGGTCGCCGAGCGCACCACGGACGGCATGAAGCAGTAGAGAGCCAGCGCGATGTACCCGCCCTCGTTCCCAAACAGTCTGCGCGTCACCCACCACAGGCATGCGCCCAGGCCCAGCGCCGCCAGGATAAACGGAAGGCGCAGCGCGAGCCGGATGGTGAGCAGATCGTGCCGCATCTCCCAGGTCGCCGTGGTGGAGGGTTGCCCTGCCAAAATGCGCTCGATCGTCAGCGGCAATCCTGCCGCGCGATACGCCAGCGTCCCGTCGTGAATATTGCCGCACGTGGTGAAGTAGCCGGTCAGCGGCGAGGGCCGTTCCCACATTTCACGGCCGCAGCGGGCATACTGGAAATCCGTTTCGGAGAGAGTCTGCCGCAGACTCACCCAAAGGCATTGCGCCAACAGCAGCAGGAGCAGCCCCGCCGCGATCTTTTGCGGAGTTTCAAATCGGAATTTTCGCAGGCGGTGCCTGGCTTTTACAGTCGACATCGGAAGAATCAGTGTACGGGAGAGGAAGAGGGGGAAACCTCGCGGCAATGGGCTCCGCAAAGCTGTTCGCAACCCAAACCGCGGCTCCTGCACCACTCCTCTGATGCCACGGGTGGACTCTGCCGATACAGAAGAGGATGCCCGGCGCTTCCCTCCGGATGCGACAGGCGACAGCATATGGAATTGAGGAGAACCAATGGGCACGGCAGAGCTACCCCTCGACACCAGCGATCCGGACAACCAGGGTGTACGGAGCCTCATGCCCACTCGCTATTTGGGACGCCAGCCCATCGTCGACGAAAAGTCGCGCCTTTACGGATATGAACTGCTCTTTCGCGCGGGGTTGGCGAATCACTTCACCGGCGACCCGGAACAGGCAACGCGCGAAGTGGTGGACCACTGGATGATGCTGATGCCGGAGCCGGACGAGACCTTTGCGTTCGTCAACTGTACGCGCGACACGCTGGTCGACGGCCTGGTGAGCATCTTGTCGCCCACGCACACCGTGCTCGAAATCCCCGAGACCGTGAATCCCGATCCTGCGCTCATGTCGAACTGCGCAGCCCTGAAGAAGCAGGGTTACCGCTTTGCCCTCGACGACTTCTTTTTCGACCCCCGGCGCGCTCCGCTGCTCGACATTGCCGACTTCGTGAAGATCGACTTCCGCACCTCGTCTCCGGCCATCCGGCGCGATATTTACAGGATGCTGGATGGCAACTGGGCCCTGCGCATCGCCGAGAAGATTGAAACGGAAGAGGAAATGCTCGTGGCGCGCGGAGAAGGATGTTTGCTTTTTCAGGGCTACTTCTTCTCACGTCCCGTCCTGCTAATGTCGCACAGGGTTCCTCAGAATCGGCTGGTCTACCTGCGCCTGCTGGCTGCGCTCCACAATGTTCCGGCCAATCTGGCCGAGGTGGAATCGCTGGTGATGTCCGACGCCAGCCTTTGTTATCGGGTGCTGCGGCTGGCGAACTCCGCGCTGCAGGGCCATGCGGGGGTCATCTCCAGTGTTCGCGAAGCGCTCCTGCTGGTGGGCGACGATGCCGTGCGCCGCATGGTCACGGTAGCCCTGGCCGGGGTTCTCAGCGGCCATCGCCCGGCCCCTCTGGTTTCCATGGCGCTGGCCCGTGCCCGCTTCTGCGAGTTGGTGGCCCCCGCCATGCAGCAGCAGGCGTCGGAACTCTATCTGCTCGGCATACTCTCCCTGCTGGACGCTCTGCTGGAAACACCGATGCCGCGCATTCTGAAAACTCTGCCTATTAGCAGCGAGATGAAAGCCGCCCTAATGGGCGACTCGGGAGGGCTGAGCATCGCTCTTGAACTGGTACGCTCCCTTGAATCCTGCGACTGGCAACGTTGCGAGACTCTCCGCCTTGCCCTCAACCTGACAGAGAGCGCGGTCTCTACCATGTATGTGGATTCGCTAAACTGGGTGGCAAGAGCGCTCCAGGTCTAGGGTGTTCCGTCCCATGCCGCCTCCCGGAACGCACGGCGGACGGGCGCTTCTCTATAATCGGCCTGATGACCAGCCTGCGCACCGCCAAGCGATTTGTGTTTCCGCTGCTCGGGCTCTGGGTGTTGTTGTACGCCTCCTTCTCCATGGTCAAGCCGCCGTTGCTGGACGGCGACGACGCCCTGAGCGCGGAGATAGCCCGCGAAATGCTGACCGCGGGCCACTGGATCACCCCGCTGGCCAACGGCATCCAGTACGCCCAGCACCCACCGCTGCTCTACTGGTCTATCGCCAGCAGCTTCCGCGTCTTCGGCTTTAGCGACTGGGCTGCGCGCCTGCCCATCGCGCTCGCGACCCTCTTTCTTTTCGTCGCCACATTTTCCCTGGGCCGCCGCCTCTTCTGCTCCCCTGCCGCCGCCTTCTACGCCGCGTTGGCCCTCATCACTTCATACGGGGTCTTCCTCTTCGGGCATCTTCTTCTGCGCGACGTCTTCCTGTGCCTGTGGGTCACGCTTGCCCTGAACTTCTTCTGGCGTTCGTTGAGCCAGGAAAAACATCGTCTCGGCACCGCGCTCGGCTTTGGGGCTGCCTGCGCGCTTGGAGTGCTCACGCAGGGATTGGCCGGCGTCGTTTTCCCCGTCACTATTGCGTTTCTCTATCTGCTGTTCACGCGCAATTTGCACCATGCGCTGCGTTGGTATCCCGTGCCCGCCATCCTGCTGTTTGTGGCGATGGTGCTGCCGTGGCATATCGCTTCGAAGATTGCCTCCGGACACAGCCGGCTCGAAAGTCTGATGCCATCGATCGGCGGAGGACGCGTTCCGCTGGTGATTTTCTGGCTGCTGATCCTGCTCTGGGTTGCGCCGTGGTGCACCTTCTCCATCCGCGCACTCCGCATCGGCGCTTCGCCGGACTGCGAACGCCGCGGCCTGGCGCGCCTCTTCTGCCTGTTGTGGATCGGCGTCGTTTTGGTGTGGTTCAGCTTTACGGCGCGCCTCGAATTCAACCTGCTGACGGCGCTGCCGCCCATGGCCCTGCTGGCCGGAGGATGGCTCGCTGAAGATGAGGCCCAGGCTCATCACCAGGGCCGCATCGCTGCTTGGATTCTGTTCTTCGTCGGGATGGCTGCCGCCGCGTTGGTCGCGTACTACCTGTTCGTCGCGCCGCCACCCGCGCCGGGTGTGGATATCGCCACGCTCCTGCGCCCAAATGCCGGCCACCGCGCTGTGTTCTTTACTTATTTATTCGATATGCGGCTGAACGCCATGGGCCTGTTCAAAGTCCCGCTGTCGATCGTTCTCGCATCGCTGGTGGTCGGCGTTTCCGCCTGCCTTTGGTATCGACTGCGCGACAACGCGCGCATGGCCAACTGCTTTCTGGCGGGCATGACGGTCGCCATTCTGATCGCCGCGCATCTGGCGCTCAACACGTTTTCGCCGATTCTTTCGTCGCAGATTCTCGCCGAGGCTATCAAGCCCGAGGTTCATCCCACTGATGTGATCGTCGTCAACGGCCCCTTCAACACGGCGTCATCCTTTGTCTTCTATCTCGAGCGCCAGGTGCTCATCCTGCATGGAAATGCCGGCCACGCCAATCCCGTCCCGCCGGATTCAGCAAACCCCTCGCTCTTTGTGGACGAGGCGGCCGTGGCGAATCTCTGGTCCGGCCCGGAGCGCGTTTGGCTGTGGACTGCTCCGGACGCCGTGCCAACGCTGCCGGGACAGGTTTACGTGATCGGGCGCAGCGGCGGAAAAGAAGTGGTGAGCAACCAGCCTAACTACGGCGGCGCGACTTTCTAACACGGCGGCCGATCAGCGTTCGAACGCCGGCGAGAAGTCGATGGCCCGCGCGCTGACGATTCCTCTCCCCTCTTCCACCGTGATGAATTGATCCGCGGCCACTTGCGCCAGGGATTCTTTGCGCCCGCTGGGCCACGCGATCTCGACGTTCACGGATTTGCCCGGTTCTGGCTTGCCCAGCCCGAAGGTCAGCGGGAATTCGCTCTGTGAAAGGTAGCTAGAGCCGGTCTTCACCATTTCCATCATTTTCTGGCCGCTGGCCGTGGTTACGGTGACCCTCGCGCCAATCGCATCGCGATTCGACTTCGTTCCGACCAGCTTCACGCGCAGCATGTCGTTGCGGTTGCCGTTATCGTTGCGGAGCAAACGAGCCGGGCCGTTGTTGGTGCTCACGACGACGTCGAGGTCGCCGTCGTTGTCGTAATCCAGATACGCGGCGCCCCGCGCCACCATCGGCTGACGCAGCGCCGGGCCGACCTTGTCCGACATATTTTCGAACTTGCCACCGCCGCGGTTACGAAACAGCATTGGAGGCTCTGCATAGTGCAGCGAAGGCTGCAGCACGCTGACGTCATCGGCCACATGTCCGTTGGCGGCGAAAATATCGGGCAGGCCATCGAGGTCGTAGTCGAAGAAAAACAGGCCAAAGGTCAGGACTCGCTCCGAAGGCTCCGCCAAACCCGCGGTGACGGCCTGATCCAGAAACAATCCGCCGCCCTGGTTCTGATAGAGCGCCAGACCCTCGTTGGTGAAATTCCCAATCACCAGACTTTGGCGTCCGGAGTCATCGAAGTCGGCAGCATCCGTGCCCATGCCCGCGCGGGCCTTGCCCGCGTCGTTGTAGGCCACGCCCGCGGCAAAGCCCTGATCGGTGAAAGCCCCGTTCTTATTGTTGCGCCACAATTTGTTGGGCTGCGTGTCATTGGTGACCAGCAGGCTGAGCCAGCCGTCGTTGTCAAGATCCACCAGCGCGATGCCGAGCGACTTACTCCCCGGATCGTAGAGGCCCGCCTTCTTCGTTACATCTTCAAAGCGTCCGTTGCCCAGATTGCGATACAGCTTCGCGCTCTCGCCCTTGTACCGCTCCGGCGTGCAATAAGATTTGTGCGTGCCATCCAGCGCGCAAAACTGATCCGTCTCGGCGGACCATTCCACATAGTGCGCGACGAACAAATCGAGTTTGCCGTCGTGGTCGTAATCAAACCACACCGCGCTGGCAGGGAACCCGGAGTCGGCCACGCCCGCCTTCTCCGTTACATCGGTGAACCGTCCGTTGCCCTGATTGCGAAATAGATGGCTGCCGCCGATCGCAGTAATGTAGAGGTCGTCGTAGCCGTCGTTGTCGTAATCGCCCACCGTGCAGCCCAGGCCGTACATCTCCACGTCGAGCCCGGCTTGCTTCGTCACATCGGTAAAGGTGCCGTCGTGATTGTTGTGGTAGAGCGCGGGTGTGGTGCGGAGCGTTTTGTGTCCCGGCCAGTCCGCCGAATTCACAAACAGAATGTCGGGCCATCCATCGTTGTCGTAATCGATGACGCAGACCCCTGAGCCCATCGTCTCCGGCAGATATTTTTTGCCGAACCCGCCGTTGTTATGACGAAAGTGAATGCCGGCCTGGGCCGTGACGTCGGTGAAAGTGATGGGACCAGAGGGGCGCGCAGGCGCGACTGCGGGAGTGGTTGGAGTCGGCGCAGCGACCGGCGTTGCAACAGGCGCAGCGGTAGGTGCTGGGCTGCTGGCTGTCTCCGGAGCCGGTTTGCCTTTGCATCCGGCGAATGCGAGCACGACCAGCAGCGCCGCAGGACCGCAGAGCCTGCCTGAAGCAATACGAGAAGAATTCATGCAGCGAGTCAGCATCCTTATTGGGCCATCTCCGGGCGCAGCGCCTGTACCGTGGCGATCCTGCGCTTGCGTCGCGCGTCCAGATACATTTCGATCAGCAACGCCGGCGGCCCAACGACGAACAGCGCGTACAGCGGTGCGTAGACGCTCTGATCGAGGCGCAACAGCATCTCCACAACGGCGATGGCGACCGCGACCACACATTGCCCCTTCCACGACTTCAGCGTGGTTCTGGGATCGGTAATCATGAAGAACATGAAAAGCTGATACTCCGGTCCGGTAATCGGCGAGACTTCCGACTGCCACGGGTCGCCGGTGATGTGCGCACGCAGGAGCGCCAGCAGGAAGAACGAAATCACGTAAGTGGCCGTGATCTGAAAGCGTTTCGCCCGCCACAGAATGAGCGCACCTAAAACCCAAATGACGATGAGCGATGCAAGATTGTTGCCCCATTGAATGCTGAGGCCCGCGACCGACTCCGACGCGAGAAACAGCATGGCGCAGATGCCGAAGTTCGACGGGTTGAAGATGTGACGGCCGCGCACGCGCAGCGTGTACTTCGACGCGATGGACAGCGCCGCGCACAGCGCGTACGGCCAGAAGGCGGGGGACCGCAGCAGGATGCCCACACTGATGCCGGTGATGTAAGCACTGGCCGGATGCGGCCACTTACCCGTGAAAATCTTCCCCAGCATCATTTCTGCAACCATGGCGGTTGCAATTGCGAGAAGCGTCTTCTGGTAGCTCTCCAGAATTCCGAACGACAAATTGCCGATGAGCAGGATCAGCGTGATGAAGACCGGCGGCGTGAAACGGCTGTCGAGCAGGCGTTTCCATAACGCCGGGCGCGGCGACAAACTTGATGGCTGCGCGGCTTGTGTCGGCGGCGTCATGCGGGCTCCTTTACGTGGATGCACTGATTGGGCGTAAGCGAATCAAGCGTCTGCACAGCACCCGAGGGCCAGTGAATCACGGCTTTCTGCAATTGCGGATGCTTCCCCAATCCAAAGTGAACGCGCCGGTCGTTTTCCGACGCAAACCCGCTGCCGCCGGTCACGGCCTGCACCTGCTGCTGCCCGTTCCAATACAGCGTAACCTGCGCGCCGATGGCGCTGGCATTGCTCTTTGTGCCTGCAAGATTGAACTCGATCCAGTCATTCCCCGGCGCTGTTTCATTCTTATAGATCAGCAATGGACCGCCCTGGTTAGCGACCACGGCATCAAGCGCGCCAGTGTTCCACAAATCCGCCAGCGCGACCGACCGGCCGTCGTTGCGATCCGTCACGCCGACGGCCTGTGCCACGTCAATAAACTTTCCCGCTCCATCGTTGATCCAAACTTTCTTTTGCTGATAACCCGAAAGGCTGCGCCCGTCGAACGCCGGCCAGTGCGCCGCGTCGCTGATGATGGAACTGTTCCCGCCCGCCACTTTTGAGAAGTCGTACCAGTAGCTCTTCGTCTTCGAGAGCGAAATGTAGCCGTTTTCCAAATACAAATCGAGCGTGCCGTCGTTATTTAGATCGCCAAACTGCGCGCCAAAGCTCCACCCACCCAGTTCCACTCCCAGGTCGCGCGCCAGATTCTCGTAGTGCAGCGTCTTCCCATCCTGAGGAACCCACAGATTGTTCCCCTGAATCAGGACGCCCTCTTCAGAAATATTCGAAACATAAATGGAATATTTTCCCTGATTGAAAATATCGCCGAAGGCCGTGTTCATGCCGCTCTTGGGCGCGAAGCCCACGCCGGTTTGCGCACCAGCCTCAATAAAATGTCCGTGGTTGTTGAGATACAACTCCGACACACCGTAATCGTTGGCCACGAAAAGATCGGGATATCCGGTTCCTCGCAAATCGGCGGCAGCGCACGCCAGCGCCCAGCGGCGGCTCTTGATGCCAACCTTCTCGCTCACTTCCTCAAAATGGCCGTTCCCCAAATTGTGGAAGAGATATTTGCGGCCGCCGTTGTTCGCGTACTCAAAACTGTTCGGCATCATGCGCGTGTTTTCCAGATGCCACAGATTGACCGTCTCCGGATAATAGCCAGCAACAAACAAATCCAGCTTGCCGTCGCCGTCATAGTCCAGCCACGTCGCGGCGTTCGCGTTGATCCACGGCGGCAGGCCGGCCTGCGCGGTTACGTCGGTAAAGCCATGCCCGTGGTCGTTATGGAAGAGCATCGGCTTGCCCCACTTGATCAGGAACAGGTCTTCGTAGCCGTCGTTGTCGTAATCGCCCCACACGGCGCCCATGGAAACGCCGGTGCCCGGCTGATTGACGTCGGCAATGCCCAGTTGCGCGGCCACATCGGTGAATGTGCCATCGTGATTGTTACGATATAAATGATTTTTGCTGCCGATGCGACTGTTCGTCACATAAATGTCGGGCCAGCCATCGCGATCGAAGTCGACAATCGAGACCGATGCGCCCATCGAGGCGATTTCCGGCATAATGCCCGAGAGCTTCGCATCCAGCAGCGGCGGATCATGCACAAAATGAATGCCCGCTTGCTGCGACACTTCCGTGAAGCAGAAGCCATAACGCGACAGCGCCGACTGGCAGCCCGCATCACTGGTCTGCGCGCTGGCCTTTTTTGCGGCGAGATACCGCATCACTGCCGGCGTTGCCAGCATGGCGAGAAACGCAATCCACAGAACGATGTGCGCTACCGGACCACGCTTCATCGCTGCGCTCCCTCTGCCGCTGTTGTGTTGAGCGCATGATGGAAAGGTTCCGGCGTGATGTAGCGCGTCTGCCACGTCAGCCAATCTTCAGGATGATGTCGATAGACCCACTCATCGACCAGTGCGCCTGAAGGCGTGTCGTATGCGGTTCGCGCGTGGTACGGCAGTGGCTGGACGGTCGCCGAGTCGGTGGAGTTGTAGTCGCCGTCTTTAATCCACCCATCGCCGGTCAGCACGTAATCGCGCACCCAGCCTGCCTGCGGGGCCGCGGGAACGGGGAAGCGCAGCGCCATCTCGTCGCCCGCATTCATGATCACGTAGCGATCATCAACTTTGTTGAGCAACTCACGCACATCGCCGTAGCGCGTGTAGTAGCCCTCAAGGTCGCGCCAGATTTGCGTCGTCGCCGCTACGTTTTGATAATCAGGAATCTCCGGCGATGATGCGTTGGCCTGATGAATAGTCGAGTAGCCACGGTAGTGCAGGTCGGCATACGTCGGTGCGAGATGAGTGACGTGCATCGGCGTGTCAGGCAGACCGCGTGCCCATTGGATCTGATCCCAATAAACTTCAAGGTTCGTCCGCAGACGCAGTTTGCGCGACATTCCGGGGTGAAAGATCCCCGTCAAATCGATGAGGCAAATCTTGTTGCGGCCCGCAGGAAAGCCCAGATTCGGGCGCGCCACCGTCCATCCGCCATGCCCATCGGGAACTTCGAGACGCAGCGGTTGTGGTTGCTCATGCTGTCCCTGGCTCAGCGCTACGTTGATGGACGAATCGGACGGATGCACCCAGCCGCGCGCGATGAGCCACAGCGGTCCGCTCGTCGGCACATCGTCGCCCAGATCGATCTCGACATAATGATCGCGCGTGATGCCCTGATATTGCCCGCGCCCGAAGGTGTCGAGATATTCTCCGTCGAGCGAACGCAGAATCTCCGTCACATCGTTGCCGAGATCGTCCCCCGCGTGCGCAATCGCGCGCGGGGTTTCGGTGACAGTGATGCCGAGTTTCACGGGTGGAACCACGAAGCGCTCATCGGTAAAGACTTCCGTCCCAGCGGGATGATCGACGGTCATCATGGCCAGCCAGTCGTAGTAATACGTCTCCCACAGTTCGCCGGTGATGCGCAGATCGTAGGCGCCACCATGCTCCGCCAAAGCGTTGCGCGGAATTTTGTACCATTCCTCGGTGGCCGCAATGCGCGCCGAGCCCAGCGCGTTGATGCGCAGGCCGATCGCCGATCCCCACGGCACGGTGTCCTTCACAAACTTCATCGCGTGGCCATCCCACGCAAACAGAAACGGGCACGAGCCCTTGAGCCGTTGCTGCGCCAGAACTTCCTGATCGTCCTTTAATTCAAGTTCCGCATTGACGGTTCCGTTGGGCCATAGGATGCGCGCCACGTCGGTCTCCGTCCATGTGCCGAGGCCAAAGTGCTCTTCCGGGCCAGTGATGGCCTGCGCCTGCAGCAGCAGCCCGGAGCGAATCTCCACCTCACCGCCGATACCGAACGAATTGATGCGCTGATCGCCGGTGGCCTGCACGGCGCGCGTGCGAATCACCTGCCAGTGATAATTCTTCGTTCCGTGATTGACGGCCTTCACCGGATGCCCCTGCGCATCGAGACCGAGCAGGTCAAGATGGCCGGTGTCGTCGATATCTGCGGCCTGGAGCACGCGCTCGGAGCTGGACGGATGGTCCATCGGCGTAAAAGTGCCGCCGGGATTGGCGAGCCAGATCTGCGCGCCCGCGCTCTGTGCTGCTGCACCTGTTTGCGTCAGCATCAGATCGACCGCGCCGTTGTTGTCCAGATCCGCGGTCAGCAGGCGAACGGCTCCTGCCAAATCCTTTACTGGATCCGGAACGCGCGCCAACTCCGTTGCCGTCCATGCGCCGTTGTCATTCACCAGCCGTACGATGGCGCCGTCCGTTTGAACCGCCAATAAATCCAGCGACCCGCTGTGGCGCGTGCCCGCCGCTGCAATCGCCTTCACCGCGCCCTTTGCGGGCGAAACGGCAATCTCGCGAAAATTGCCCGCGCGTTCGTTGCGGAACACATGCAACTTCCCCGCCTCGTCGATGAGCGAGGCGTCCGGATTGCCGTCGCCATCCAGATCGGCCCACACGAATTGTTGGATTCCTGAGACACCCGCAAACGGATGGATCGCCGCAAAGGTGCCGTCGCCATTGTTACGCAGAACGGTGGGAACGCCGCCGGCTGCACCAAGCACGATGTCGAGATCGCCGTCGGCTTCAATGTCGACGGCCCAGGCACCGGTCCACGCGCCATTCAGAATCGCGGCTGGCAACTTGGTCTGCGCAGTCACATCGGTGAACTGCTGCGGAGAATCCTGGCGGAGAAAGCGCACGCCGCCCGCACCGGCCAGCACCAGGTCGGTCTTAAAGTCGTAATTGAAATCCACAGGCAGAACGGACTCCGGTCCGGGCGCAACGCCCTGCTTCCCCCCAGGAAACGGATAGGAGGGCCCGCCAGCGAGCTGGACGGTTTTCGCGTTCGCCGTGATCACCACCGGCGCCTGCTCATCGCTCAGGGAAACGGTGCCGATCCAGTCCCACTCCTGGTTTTTGGGGTTTGCCAGCGGCTCGGGGACAAACTTCATCGCTGTATCGGGCGCGGCTGGACGCGAGGGCGGCGAGGGCAGGCGCAGAAACGCGACGAACGGCTGCGCCTCTTCGCCGGGCTCGGAGCGAATGGCCGCGAGATCCTGGCGAAACGCCGGCTGCTGCATCAATACGTTGCGCAGAAAAATGCTGCGCGTTGCGGCCATCGCTGGAGGCCCGCCGCCCGCGGCCACCTGCAGATCCGCCAACCGCTGCTTCGCTTCGGGCGGCCAGTTCTTCGACTGCGCGGCAATCTCATTGACCGCGGCATGCAGCGTCGCTGCGTCGCCGCGCTTGGCTGCCATGCGGCTCAATTCCAGCAGCGCCGCCAGATTGTCCGGCTGCTCAGTGAGGATCTGCTGCATGGCCTGCTCGAACTGCGCTTCGCTGTCGGGCGCGCCCTGCCGTTCCACTTCCAGCGCCAGCGAATATTGCACGCGCGCATTGTGCGGATCGAGCGCGGCGGCCTTGCGGTAGTCGTCGATGGCGGCAGCGGAATTGCCGCGGTCGCTCTCCAGCACGCCCAACATATATTCGATACGCCCGTTGTTGTTCGCGAGGGATAAGGCACGGTCGAGCCGCTGCTTCGCCTGATCGTAATTGCGCTGGCGCAGCGCCAGCATGCCCCAGTCCGCCCACGCAGCGGGTTCGCCCGGAGCGAGTTGCGCTGCCTGGTTCAGCGCATCCTCGGCGCGCGCATCGTTGCCCACCTGCATCGCAGCCAGCCCCACGTAGAACGCCTGCACAAACTGCGTGTACTGCGCCGACTCCGCCCTGGGAAGATCGGAATGGCAGCCCGTCGCCAGCAGCGCGGCCAAAGTGAGTGCGGCCACCGGTGTGTGGCCGAGCCTAAAGCCGGCGAATGGGGGGCGAATGGGATGCATGAAGTCGCGGAAGGTCTTTTTGAACATATCGCACACAGGCCCCGCTTCGATACTGCTTTAGCGGGGAACGCCCTCCTGTGCCGGCGCGGGAGTGTCCGACTGCGTGCTGCCGCCTGGGCCGGACTGACTGGGGCCAGGCCTGGTGCGCTTCTTCATTTTCCGTCTGCGTTTCACGCTTGCTGCCTTGAACCAGAGGAATCCAATACCCACAAACGGCAGCAGAAACAGCAGCAGATCCCAGCGCCCAAGTAGAGTGGGCGTCACCATGACGTCGGTATCCGTCTCGCCGGTCACGGCGGAGCTGGTGAGCAGTATGCGAATGTGCCACATCTCTTCCTGGTCGAACGGCACAACCGTCTTGAACTCGACGCGATCCTTCAACTTCTCCCGCCACGCGCCGTAGATCGCCTCCGAAAGCCGCTTGCTCACGGGCTGGACGGCAACCTGCACCTTCATGTCCGTGGGTACCTGCTGGCCTGGAGGCGGATCGATGATGACGAAGAAGCTGCCCGTACCCACGTCGGGATTGCTCCACACCTCGACGGTGAGCGGGCCGACTTTGCGATGCTCCATGATGGGATAAGGCGGCCCGATATGCGCCCACGCTGGGATGACGCCGCAAACCGCCAGCACCAAAGCAGCCAAACCCGCTCGCGTCATTTTTCGCATTTGATTCTGAGTCACCGGCATTCTCATCCAGCCATCATCGTCGCGCGCATGTCCATGGGCTGCATCATCAGCCACACCGACGCGGTAAACAAAATCACGCAGACCACCGCCCACGGCGTAAACGCGCGGACGGCATGCTGTTCGCTGTCATCTTCGGCAAGCCGCCAGGCAATCAGCAGCGAGCCGGCCAGCCCCAGCAGCAGAAAACCAAATTCAAGCGGTTCCACAATCGTCTTCGGCAGGCCAACCAGCGTCCACCGCGGATCTCCCAGCACCGGCCATCCCAGTTCCGCCAGCGCATTCTGCGTAACCGGGACGATGGTGTAGAGCCCGGTGAAGAAATGGTATCCGTAGTGCGCGAGCCACATACCAAAACCGAGCGGCGCAATCGAATACGTGTAACGCACGGTTACAGATAGCCATGCCCCCTGGACGCCAGCCCATGCGCGGGTGGCCCATGCCGCTCCACCCAGCAGCAGCGCCGGTTCGACGAGGAGGAAGACCACGAAAAGCAGACCCAAAATTGGCGCCCGTTCCTGGACGTGCAGCAGTCGTCCCAGCCACGCCTCCACCGTGTAGACCGGGCTGACCATGCCAAAGGCGTTCATCAGCGCTCCGAAGCAAAAGACGATGGTGAGTCCGGCAATATCTTTGCGGCGCGAGAAGAATCCAATGCCCGACCGCTGTGGATCGGTCATCAATTCACCAGCCGGAAGGCGGCTCAGGATGCCGACATTGTCGTGCGGACAGGCGTGCACGCAATCAAGGCAGAAGGTGCAATCCATATTGCCCACCTTCGCCGGCTGAAAGAGCGCCAGTTCGCATCCGCGCTGCAGGATGACCAGTTCACTATCCGTCCGGCCCGCCGGCTCGCGGCGGCCGCGAATGCAGTCTTTGGTGCCGCAGGTGTCGCAGACCTCGTGGTCCCGCACCGCGACTTCCAGCGGCGAGGCCGTGGCCGCGATGAAGTTGAACTGGCCAATGGGGCAAACATATTTGCAGAAGGTTGCGTGCTTGAAGAAGCCATCCACCACCAACACCATGGCGAAATAGCCGACGATCACCCACGCCGTCAGCCAGGGCGACGACCACAGGCTGAACAGCTCATAGCAAAACAACAGCAGCGCGAACAGCGCCACCGGAATCCATTTGTTCCGCAGTGCCCGCGGCCAATTGAAGCGCGGCTTCACGAATCGACGCATGGCGTTGCGTACCAGCATGAAGGGGCATGCGAGACAGAACAGGTTTCCGGCGCACAGCAGCGCCAGCACCAGCACTCCGCGAAAATGCACCCACGTGAGCACGGTCGCGAGATTCTTGGGCGCGAGCGTGGGCCCCAGCAGGCCCTGCAGGATCATGGCCACGCTTACCGCCAGCATGGGAATCGCCAGCAGCGTGCGCGCGTGCTTCCACTCGAGAAATCGCCCAATCAGCGGAACCCTGAGCAGATCGAACGGCGGCGCTTCGACGAATTCTTCTTCTTCCTGCGACGCCTCCTGCAACTTCGTCACGGCCCTGCCACTCCCCTCACATCGATTTGCCGTTCTATTTTGCTGCCATCGGCGAGCCGGATGTGCAGCAGCACAACCCAGTCACCAGGCATACTGAAGTTTAGCCGCGCCGTATAAGTTCCCGGCGCCGTTTCCGGGGCGTCACTGAATACTGGCGCCATGCCTGGATGCGCCATGTCGCCTTCCACCTGAATATGAACCCCGGCGAGCGGCTCGCCCAGCCCATCGGTCACGCCCGTCACGACGACCTTAACCACTCCGACCCGCACCGGCTGCGGAAAAATGTGGATGCGAATCGGCATGCCATCTCTTGCCGCTCCGCGCCGATGGCATCCGCCGGCAAAGAGAGCCGCAGCGCAGGCAATCATCACAATCCCGCGAAAATAAAGGGCCGCCAAGCGGCGACCCTGGAGGTGAACCTTTCTGATCTGAACCGCCCGCGCGGCCTCACAGCGAAGAATAGGAGTTTGGACTACGCCGGGCACTCAGCCTCATCATCCTCGTCGCGATTCCACGAGCAGGTGCAGACGGCCGTGTGCGGCTCACCCTCAGGCGGGAACATGTGGTAATACATCGCCACCACCATGGGGATGAAAACGATCGAGTTGTAGAAGAGGTGCAACTGCACGCGCGGGAAAAAGAGCTGAGCGATGCTGGTCGGCACCGGGCGTCCAAAGAAGTTGTGATGAATCGTCGCCTGCAGGATGAGCAGGAAATGCTCGATGTGATGCCAGAACTGGATCCAGAACGAGATCATCCACCAGGTGTAGCTGCGCCCGGTAAAGCCCTTGCGCAGAACCCAGAGGCCGATAAGCATCACCAGCGCATACCAGTAATGGAGCGCCTCCGACCGGATGAGCCCCGGATACCACAATCCCAGAATGCCATTGGCCTTCTTAATCGGCCAGCCCATCACCCAAATCTGATACGCCTGCGCCAGATGCTCACCCCAGTGTGCCAACACAATGAACATGAAGCCCTGCAACGCGCGTTCGTGCCACTTGCTGTTGAGCTTGTCCGACAAGCTCTGATGGGCAGCGGCGGGCAGCGAAATACCCGCGGTGGGTACCGATGTTGCCATAATGTCGAGTCTCCTTGAGTCCTGGGGTATACGTACTCAAGCCGTTTGGGGCGTTCCTAACTGTATCCAAACCGGAAATCCCGTGTCACCCCCTCGCCGGTGGATGTTTCTCTCAACCTTTCGATGGGGGCGACTCAATCCGGTGCCCACGTTGCAACAGCGGAGATCGGAAATCCATCTTTAGTTGGTTGCAATTGCATCCCTCAGTCCCGCATGCTGACGCAACTTATGCCCAAAACTCTTGCAGGCCTTTTGTTGGTTCTTCTCTCTTCGTGTGCGGCAAGCGCCCAAGCCCTTATTGCCAAGGCTCCGGAACCTGTCGCTTCCGCGCAACCGGCGCTTGCCCAACCCGCTGCAACTGAACATGCAACGGCCCAGGCAACTGCCGCTACTCCCGCGGCAGCCGCGCATCCGGTGAAGTTCTTTCTTTACGAGCGCGCTCGGCTTGATGCATGGCAGTGGTTTGCCGCTCCTCCGCAGAAGTCGACGTATCGATATGGGCAATCGCTGTTCCGCTTCGGCTTGACGCAGCAGGTGAACCAATGGGACTGGGAATTTGAAATGGCCCAGACCGCGGTGATTGATGTTCCCAGCGATTCCGTTTCGCCAGTGACGGCGAAGGGCCAGCTCGGCCTTGGCGGCAGCTATTATGTCGCCGGCGGAGACAACTCGGAACCCATCGCTGCCTTTGCCAAGCAAGCCTTCCTCCGCTACCACTTCGGCGACGACAAGAATGTGCGCATCGGACGATTTGAGTTCTTCGACGGAACCGAAACCCATCCGAAAGATGACACCATGCTGTGGCTGCAAAACAATCGCGTGCAGCAGCGGCTGGTTGGCAACTTCGGCTTCGCCAACGCGGAGCGCAGCTTTGACGGCATTGACGCGCACCTCGGCTCCGGCCCGTGGGATATCACCGCGATGGCTGCTCGCGCCGATCAGGGTGTCTTCAACATGAACGGCAATCCCGAGATCAACGTCGACCTGCAGTACCTCGCGCTCACCCGCACCGCCGCCCAGGGACACATTGTGGCGCGCGCCTTTGCCATCGGCTACCACGACGGTCGCACCGGCGTTACCAAGAGCGACAATCGTCCGCTTGCAGTGCGCCAGAAGGACCACGACAACATCCGCCTCGGAACCTATGGCGGCGACGTCATTGCCACCGCGCCGGCCGGACCGGGAACGTTCGACTTCGTTTTCTGGGGAGCGTACCAGAACGGCAGCTGGGGTGAACTGAGCGACAGCTCCGGCGCCGCGGCCCTCGAAGGCGGCTACCGCGCCACTACCGTCCCCAGTTCTCCATGGCTGCGCGGCGGCTGGTGGCGGTCCACGGGCGACAACAATCCCACCGACAACACGCAGAACACCTTCTTCCAGGTGCTGCCCACGCCACGCGTCTATGCCCGCCTCCCGTTCTATAACCTCATGAACAGCACCGACTCCTTCGCCCAGATCATCGACAAGCCCGCGAAGAGGCTCGATCTGCGCAGCGATATCCACTGGCTCGATCTGACCTCTGGCAAGGATCTGTGGTACCTGGGCGGCGGCGCGTATGACAATAAGGTCTTTGGATTCACGGGCCGGCCCGGCAATGGCCACACCGCGTTCGCCACCGAGATCGATGTCAGCTCCGACTGGCAAACCACTGATCACCTGGCGCTCAACGCCTATTACGGCTACGGGCGCGGCAAAGGGACGATCAAGACCATCTACCCGACGGGCTCCAATGTGCAGCTTGGCTATCTTGAGTTGATCTACCGTTGGGGCAGGAACCTGAACGGCAAATAGCCCCGACTTCTGATTCGGGGCTGGCGCATTCCAGCGCCAGTTCCCTAAAAGTTGACCACCGCCCTCGTTCCCGATAAACTAAGTTGGTTTGGCGATTCTGCCCGTCCCGTGTGTCTCTGGGACCTCCCTGACCGATAGGGTTCGCCGGGGAAATGCAAGGTATCCGCCCAGCTCAGATTAAGCAGCGCGCCCGCCGGTTTTTGTCCGGTCATTGTCGCGCGCCGGAGGATTTTTATGTACGCGGTCATTCGCACAGGTGGCAAGCAGTACCGGGTCGCTCCCGGCGACGTGGTCAAGGTCGAATCGGTCGAGTCGGCCGAGAACGGCTCTGTTGAATTTGGCGACGTTCTCGCCTTCTCCGGCGATTCCGGATCGCTCGTAAAGCCGCAGTCCGCCAAAGTGCTCGGCACCGTGGTCACCGAAGGGCGCGGCGACAAGATTCTGGTCTTCCACTTCAAGCGGAAGAAGCAGTACAAGAAGCTGCAGGGCCACCGCCAGGGCTTCACGCAGGTACGCATCAGCGAAATTCAGGTGGACGGCAATAGCTACACCGCCTAATCGGCGAACAATTTTCGTCCGCCGCGCGCGGACACCAGGAAGCGACAGATGGCACATAAAAAAGGTTTAGGCAGTTCCAAAAACGGCCGCGACTCCAATGCACAGCGGCTCGGCGTCAAGATTTTTGCAGGCCAGGTTGTCACCGGCGGCTCCATCATCGTCCGCCAGCGCGGCACGAAGCTGAAGGCTGGACTGAATGTCGGCCGCGGCAGCGACGACACTCTCTTCGCCAAGATTGACGGGCGCGTGAAGTTCATTGACCGCGGACGCACCGGGCGCTTCGTCGCCGTGGAAGCCGTCGCCGCGGACTAACTCCGCAATCTCCTGATCGAAAGGCCGGACTCTCGCGAGTCCGGCCTTTTTCGTTTGCGGGTACAGAGTGGTTAATCGATCGGCCGTGGCTGCGGACGAGCTCCCTGCTGCACGGACTCGGTTTCCTCGTCGGGCGAAAGACGAAGGCGGAGTGCTCTGCGCGCGAGCAGGTCCCATCGCTGGAAGGTCGCGCTCGGCGGAGATGGCGTCCGGTCCAGCTCAGGACGAAGGAAGTAGACAGTCCAGAGAATCAGGACGCAATCCGTCACAATCTGGCGAATCAGATTGTCCCAGCTCCAAAAACTCACAGTTGGAAACCAATAGATCGCCAGGTCGGTTGCGGGTTCGAGACTCAGCCCTACGAGCAGACCAAAATGTCGGGTGCGCGGCGATAAACCAAACCGTGTGCCGACCACGATCACGGCTACGACAGGGATGAGCTGCGCCATGCCAAGAGCATTGGTTAGCCGAAATATGAGTATGCCTGCAAGGCTCTTGCGGAAAGCAGCAGCCGCGACAAGAGCCGTCGGAAGAACCAGGAACAGCAGAGCGGCCTGAAGCCATCGCCGCGCAACAGCAGCCAGTGTGCTCAGCCCGGCAAAGGGACGAAGCATCTCCAAAAGAGTCGCTCCAGTCACTCGCAACAGGAGAATGACGAGTGCAGGCAGGGATATCCAGTACGCCCAAAAATAAAGCCAGCTGACCTGTTCAGCGCCGACTGCGGGAAAACTGCGCAGGAGGAGGGCTATGCAGGCAATCAGGGCCGAAACCAGTCGAACCACGAGATAGTCCCGCATCGCCCGCATTTCGGGTTGGGCACGAAGCCGAAGACAGGCTGCCAGCGCAACGATGGTTAGAAACAGCTCCCCGAAGGCAAGATCGCGAAGGGCGAGAGCAGCAGAATGGGGCATGCCGGGCCGTATACAGAGGGTGACGAGGTAAAGTCTATGTTAGCGAAGAACAGCGTTGAGTTTTAAGAGTTTCCGGAAGCGCGACCAGACCACGTCGCTGCCTTGTTCCGATTCGTGCACGATGCCTTAGCTCAGAAACCGCTGGGCAATTGAAAAGCCCCGGAATTTCCGGGGCTTTTCGATTGCAATCCACGATCAGCTTTAGCGGGCGGCTACGATCGGGTTCTTGGCCAGCACCCGATCCACGACGCCTTCGATGTCCTGCAGGAAGAATCCGCTCGGCTGTGTAGCCATCGCAACTTCCGGAGTCTGCCCGATGCCCTTGGCCAGTGCATTCCAGCGGGACATAGCTGAGCTCGGCGGCAGCACGATCAGGCTGCGCTCCGCGGCAGGTTCCGGAACCAGGAAATACACGGTCCAGGTGAGCAGAACGGCCGTCGTAATAACCTGTTCAAAAAGGTTCACAGGGGAGAGCATCCCCGGATATTTGGCAATCAGCGCGGATGCTACCAGTTCCCCAGCTGCCTGCATTCCAAAACCAAACCCGATGCCAAATATCCGGCTGCGGAAGGAGCGACCGAGAGTGTGGATGGACAGTGCCAGAAACGCCAGCAGGCACAGCTCAAGGATGCTGACACACCGCATAAGATGAGGCCCGATAGAGCAGATGAAGTAGTGCGCCGTGTTGCCTGTCGCCGGGAGCACGATGGAGCCCAGGGAGAGGACAACCGAAACAATACAGATCCAGCGGAAGGCCAGGAGGCCAAGCCGACGCAGGCCGGGTACCGGTTCCATCACCCGCTTAAAGACTTCCTGCACGACAAAGAAAATCGTGACGGCGGCGACAATGTAGTTGCCCCAGTAGCCGTAGAAGTAGGCCTCGTACCGCAGCGTGCCATAGGCGGGCATGACACCCGACCACAGAAGCCCTTCCAATGCCAGCAACGCAATACCGCGCACCAGGAAGTACACGCCGAGAGCCGGCAGCCGACGGGCGGAGCCTGACTTTAGAAAACAAACCCCCGCAATCAGCAGGAAGACAGGCTCGAGATTTGTAAGGAGGACTTGCAGATGCGCCATCTTTCACCCCAGAAACTATGAGGATAGCGCACGTGACTGATCGCCTCAACAAAAAACCTTGATAAACAGGTACTTAATTCTGCAACTTTTGTGCTAGGCTTGTGACCGGAGTAACCGATTGGCTACTTTCCGACCGGACAGCCGCCTGGGACGCCCGGAGTGCAAGCCGGAATCGGGAGTTCTGCGACAACAACCTGATGGTTCGGCCGAGCGGCGATGCCCGAGTGGGAGGAAACGACAGCAGCCGATGCGCCGGCAACGAAAACACTAAGAACGAGCGTGCGAACAATGAGTTTCATGACTTTGATACTCCTCAAAAGTTGTAAAGATTCCGATAGATTTGTCTAACAATTTGGAGTATAGTCTCTATGCTGGGAATTGTATCCTCCGTATTGTATTAAGCAAGTATACATAGCTTTGGTTACTGAAGTACCTTAGTGTTTCCCCTCCTGAAAGTCCTCCTTCCTGCCCCGTTGCCCTCGTCTTCCCCGCCCCTCATCCTCCTTTCAAATTCAATGCGTGATGCTCGCATTAGCATGCGGATGGATCCTGATCCGGCAAAAGCTTCCAGGCAGTCGGCTCGCTTTCGACTCAACTGAGCTGCTCCGGCGCCGACCCGTCGGAAGGTTGACTTGGCCGGCCCGGCTACCAGTCCCCGGCCTCATCAGCCATCCCTCCGCGTGATGTCCTCTTTTCAATAACCCGCATCGCTTCCTCAATCGCTTTCTGCGCTCGCTTTTGCCGCGATTCCGGGCTCTGGTAATAGAAGATTCCCAGCAAATGCCCGCGCCGCTGCAACGGCGTCATGGCTCGCCATCCATCGCGTGCCTTCGGATACCGCTGAAAGAGTGCCTCCAGAATGGGCGGCGTCACCTTTTCCCCCTCCATCGCCAGCATCATGCGCTCGGCCATCAGCTCGGCCCGGCCCACGCGCGCGGCAGGGCTCTTCGGCTGGTTGATCAGATCGGCGAGGTATTTTCGAATCGACGGGCTCAGCGCATCGTGCCACTTCCGCAGCCCGCGATCCTGGCGCAACAGCTTTTCGAGTTCCACCGGCGTCGCTGGTGCCGCCCGCTCCGCTGTATCCGGCTCCAGCACGATCTCCGCCCCGCTGCCCACCGTTTTCCCGGCCCGCTTCTGCTTTGGTTTATTACCCAGCAGAATCAAGCCCCCGTCGCGCGTGCGAAACAGAGAGGTGCGCACCGCGACTCCGTTGACGGTGCCGAGCACGCGCAGGCCTTTACGCCGCGGCCATACTTCCGCCGGTTCAAACGGCACGCGGACCACGGTCCAGCCCAGGCTCGTCCCGTCCAGCTGTAATACCCCCTGAAATTTCTGCCGCGCTCCCACGCCAACAGCATAATCGCACCCGCACCGTGGGCATGTTTCGCGATCGAGTTCCGTGTGAAATCATCATCTCCGGGGATTCATGATGAAGACGCTTGCCGCTCTGCGCTACCTCCAGG
>Ga0210391_10000895_pt1 | contig 28659 bp, 24 predicted proteins | sample IncBWC12OmetaG_FD_160573 | JGI IMG/M metagenome (GOLD analysis project Ga0210391, IMG submission 160573) | Forest soil microbial communities from Barre Woods Harvard Forest LTER site, Petersham, Massachusetts, United States - Inc-BW-C-12-O ... | reverse complement strand
TAGGCTTCCAGATCACACTGCCGCACACCTGACGAGGTTTCTGGAGAGGGATTCGCAACCCGAACTCTATCCGAGTTCGGGCGAGAGCCGCTGCTTCTTGTTCTCAACTTTCAACTAAATGTGGGGCATCCTCTCAGCCGTGACATAGCCTGAGTCTATTTCAAGAAAATCCAGGTAGCGATTAGCATTCGTGGTAGGACAGGCTACACGGCGGACCTTCGACCGCCGCAGCCCCCACAAATCCGGCGTGCGTCTCGAGAGAATAGAGATTCCAGTTTTTGCTATCCGCACTCCACAACTTTGGCGGCTCATTCGGTTTGAGCGAAACTGCGAAACTCTCGAGCGGAACGTACAGGCCGTCTCCCCGGGCTTTTAGGTACGCTTCCTTCCGGGTCCAGCACCGGAAAAAAGCCTCCGGCCGGAGCTCAGTCGGGGTGGCCAGAAGATCCTCTCTCTCCTGCACAGAAAAATACTGTTCGGCAATGCCATCCCGCACAAACTCAGGCCTGATTTTTTCAACATCGATACCGACCTCGCGCCCGAGACAGAATGCAAATAAGGCTAAGCCATGAGAATGAGATAGATTGAACCGGGCATTGAGCGCTCCCGATCGACGACTCAGATGCGGTTTTCCACGCAAGGAAGTTTCCAGCGACAGGCTAGCAGGGGCTCGTTGTAGATAGCGACCGAGAAGCTCCCGAAGAATGCCTCGCGCCGCAATGAAACGATCCCGCTCGACGGCTACGGAGAACCGCGCCGCACGCTCTTTCTCTGCGCCGGAGAGATGCGCGGCGAGACCCGCAAGGGCGGTTGCGCCGATGTCCAATTTCGCGCACCAAACTTGGATTTCGTTTTCAGTGAGACGGAGCTGATCGCCAATCCCGCAATTTTCGACTGCTTTACTCATCAATCTTAAAAACCTTCCGCTTGGGGCATCCAAAGTAGTGACTGAGCAGTCGCAGTTCTATCTGCCCGTCGCCCGCACTTTGGGTACGGATTGCGCTTACCATCCAGCTACTTTCTGCGAGGATTGATCACTTTTAAAGGTTGCGGCGCAACGCGAAAGCTTTTCAGCACGTCGCCAAGATTTTGAAGAAAGACTCCTGAATCATACACGTCACCTTCGAGGCCGTGGTTGTCTGGGGTGGGCATCAATTCGACTTCGCCGAGCTGAAATTCCTTGGCGACTTCCTCGATGATTCTCGCATCAATGACGCGCTGATTTTCAGCAAATGCGTTGACGAGGGCGTGCTCGCAGAGCAAATTCACGACACGCGGTATCCCAAGCGAGTACATGTGGATAGTCTCTACCGCTTTGGCGCTGAAAATCTCCGCTCCTGAACCACCCGCGATTTTTAGGCGCTCCGAGATATAACTGGCGATTTGTTCCTTGGTCAGCGGCGAGGTCTTGCATCGCAGCATAACCCGTTGCCGAAGTTGCCGAAGCTGAGGCAGTTTGAGCTTTTCTTCCAGTTCAGGCTGGCCGGAAAGAACAATTTGGATCAGCTTCTCAGAGGACGTCTCCATGTTTGTTAACAGCCGGATCTCTTCAAGCACCGCATGGCTGAGGTTTTGGGCCTCATCCACAATAAGCACGGCATTTTCGCCAGCTCGGTAACGTTCAAGAAGCCACCGATTCAGTTTCAGGACTTGTTGGCCCTTGTCGCGCAGGTCACAGGAAATCTCAAACTCAGCCAAAATGAAATCGAACAGTTGCTGCGAGTTGATCCGCGAATTGAAAAGAAAGGCAGTCCGTGTCCTGCGATGACGCAGCCAATCCAGGAGGCGATTAATGAGAGTCGTCTTGCCAGTTCCAACTTCCCCAGTGAGAGTAATGAATCCCTTGCGGCTCTCGATGCCGTACATCAAACTTGCCAGGGCCTCCTCAATCTCCTTTGTCAGGCAGAGATACTTAGGGTTTGGGTTGACTTCGAAGGGGCTGTCTTTCAGGCCGAAAAATGCTTTATACATGATTGGTTAGGCTCTCACGTTCTTCACTCATCTATAGTTTATCAGAGTACGTTGTTCGCTGCTTTCTATGTTCTTGCCTTTCACTCGAGATGGTGACCATCGCATTGCCGCTAGCGAATCACAAAGGGACGAGTATTCCACTGAAATCCTAAAGAGATCTCATGCTGAGTAAAGTTAGTCGTGCACGGCCCCACGCACGGTTGAGAAGAGGATTGGATCAAAGCTGTATAGCCGAAGGACATGTTAGCGTTTGGTCCAAACGGATAGCTGACTCCTGCCGTTGCTACCCACGAGCCGAGGTCCGTGCTGGGCAGCGAGGCGCTCGAGGTCAAACTCCTATTCCGCGCAAATGAAAGACTTCCCATAACCGTCCACAATCGGCCGACGTGGTGATTGCCTGAAAATGTCAATTGGTTGGAATTGGATCCCGCCAAGAGACCGCTTCCGCCACTGACGCCCTGCGAATAGCCGAATGAGAGCTGTCCTCGGGGTACTCCATAGACCAAGGACGTTGAGACAAATGGCAGCACCTGGCTGGTTCGTCCATCGACAGGAACGCGAAACAACGCGATTTCGGGGCCGGCAGTCAATTGAAGAGCCAGGCGAGCTGTGATTTTTCGACCGTATGCCAGGCTAGCGGCATGGCTTCCAATGGCTTGAGAAAGCCCCTGGTATTGGAAGCTCGTGAACCGGTACAGCACTCCGATCGAATCTTTGCTCGTTAGAAGATATTCATATCCAAGATTGGCTCCGCTTTGCGCTCCGTTGAAGTTTCCCGGCTCAAGAAAGTGAAGAAAACCATAAGACCCAGCCATCGTAATTGAGGAACGAGGATTGAGAGCGTAGGTGAGCTCGGCCGCTGAGGCATTGCTATACCGAGTCCCAGTCGATGCGAGAATAGATTGGCTCGGAACGAGATTAGAAACAAGATCAGGAGACAGGGGGGCGAGACTCGTACTGATTCCCGGTACTCCCAAGCGGATAGCCCCTCCAAAGCCGAAAAGTGCCTCGGGAAGATAAGTAAATTGGTCGAGTAATGCGACGCTGAGCCTCCCCCACTTGAATGATTGGATGATTCCTAGCTCGTGAAAGTAACCATTGCCAAGAGCATCGTTCGTAGATAGAAACCCTCCACCCGAGTAATTGACAGCGAGTTGCGCCCGACTCCAAGTGGAGAGCAGGCTGAGATTCCCGGCCAGATAGTTGTCGCTGGACCAACTTGTCACGGGGGCGCTCTCTGCCAGACTCATCGATTGAATCGTATTTCCATATTGAAATCCAGGTACCCAATAGCTATGCCGATACTGTTCAGAACCCAAGCTGAGCGTCTGAATTCCTGTCAGAGGGCGAGTGTCGGGTTGTAGTGAGTCTGCTTGATCGCCGGCTGATGTTTGATCCTGGTTGTCGGTCGTCTGTGGCAAGATCGGAATGGAGCGCGCTGCTGCCTTCGGAGGAGCGGTGTTTTCGTCCTGAGCAACCACTCTTGATGAACCCAGTGAAAGGAAAAGCAAAGTCACAACGGTGAGAGATGGCGTGAAATAATTCATAGGAAATTTCGTTATGGAACGACTATAACGTCTCCGGATTTGAGCTCAATGTCCTGCTCCTCTTTTCGCCCACCGACGACATCTTTATAATTGAAAGGATATTTAACCTTTTTTCCGTTTTCGGTTCTGAGAACGTAGATGCCTTTGAGCTTGGCGAACTGGGTAAATCCGCCTGCGCTTGATAACGCCTGCAACACGGTCATGTTGGGAAGCAAGGGCAGAGATCCCGGGTGAGAAACCTCGCCGGTTATGTAGACACGCCGGCTGTTGATCTCAGCCACGCCGACGGTAACCTGAGGATTAGTTATATATTCTTTTAATTTATTCGCTATTTGGCTGGAGAGGTCCGCAGCCGTTAAGCCGGCTGCTTGGATATCATTTAGCAAAGGGAGCGAGATTTTGCCATCGGGCCGGACAGGAACCAAGCGTGAAATGTCAGGTTCTTTCCACACGTCTATCCGGAGCAGATCCATCGGGCCTATCTTGTAATCAGGGTCTGTAGGAATGACAGGCGAGTTCCCTGCAGGTTTCGGGTCGCGCGTCACGCCAGACGGACTTTGGATTGCCGCATCGGCCTTTTGCTGATCCTGTGCCAGACAAACCGACGCAAGTAAGATTCCTACGGCAAACGCGAAATTCTTCGCAAAATTCATAAGAGGCCTCACCCTACTTATGCATTATATCGGATAATGCGCCACCAATTCGGTGATCCGTATGCAGCAAGCTTTTGTAACTTAACCTGCAGTTCGCGCTGCAATCTATGTGCAACCTAGTTGCTGTCGCTGGTTGACATCAGGAGCGCCGGGTTCCCTGCGAGAGCTACCCTCCTCAGATACAAGAATGGCAAGATCCATTGGAGAGTCATAAGCAACGGGCTCGTTCAGATCGCGGATTGCTGAGCCATCGCTCTTGAATCTTCAGCGCCTGAACCGTTGGGATGTCGCTCAGGGTACTGCCTCAGTTTGCCCCTAGTTCACTGCGCCGGATCCGTAGACTACTCTACGATGCATCGCAAGTCCGTTACCAGGCGATCCAGGCGCCTGTTCCTGTAAGCCATTTATAATCAGTGTGTTAGATAACGACCTCCGTCAGACGCTAAGGCTGCATTCAGATTCGGGCCGCTCTTGTTCCACGAAGTGGCAAATTCTTAGCTACTTGGGAAAATGAGCTCAGTAACCGCATTTCTGGTTTCGACTAGAATATCTTTGCATACTTTGTGAACCAGCCTGCCCTAGAAAGATCTCTAACTCGACGATCACTTTCTATATCCTTTGTTTGCAATGGGTTACAAGACCCCTGTTTGGCATCGCGCATGCACTGTCACCACTCGGTTGCATGCAGCCTCTTACGTAAGTCAGGATTCTCAAGTGAAACGAAAAACCTTTATCGCTCTACTTGTTTTGATCGCTGCGGTGGTCTCGACAATTGCGGTTCGTGCGGATCTGTATGCCGATCGCGTCGGAGCCGCACTGCGCCCTCAAAAGAGCGTTTCCAGTCCAGCGGTAGTTTCGAGTGTTTTCTATTCCTACCTGAGTACACGAGAAGAGGGCAGCTATTTGATTCTAGAAGGAAGCGTATTCTTGCTGCTTGGCTCTTTGTGGCTAAGAAGGGCGCGTCGCGGGCGGTTTGTGCTCGAGACAAGCTCCGGCGACGGGGCCGACTAGGAAGAATCTTTTCTTGGCATTCGACTTGCCATCTTTGAGAATCACACAAGTTAAATTATTTGTTTTCAATCTCTAGCCGCGAACGCTGTGGTGCACAGGTTGCAACGAGTGGCTGTGCCCAGAAGGGTGAGTCCAAGATTCCATGGCAGCCTTATCACAAAACCCCGGATCACTAGCCAATGTCGGAGAAGCTCCTGGCCTACTGACTGATATGGTGAGCAACGTCCGTCCCATCACTGGCAACGAGTTGGAAGAAGTTTTGACAGCATGGTGGCAGGAATTGCTTGGGCTCGAACATGTAGCCGTGGATGATGATTTTTTTGATCTGGGGGGGCACTCGCTCACCGGCGTCGCACTTTTTGCGAAGATCAAGCAGCGTTACGGGGTAGAACTAGAGCTGTCGACTTTATTCGAAGCTAGGACTGTCGTTCAACTTGCGCGAATTATCAGCAGCAATTTGGAGGCGAGCCGTGTTTGCACTATGAGCCCCCCCACCAATAACGAGTTGGAAGAGGTTTTGAAGGCATGGTGGCAGGAACTGCTTGGGCTCGAACATGTAGCCGTGGATGATGATTTCTTCGATCTGGGCGGGCATTCGCTCACCGGCGTCGCGCTTTTTGCGAAGATCAAGCAAACGTACGGAATAGAGCTGGAATTGTCGACTCTATTCGAAGCTAGGACTGTCGTTCAACTTGCGCGAATTATTAGCTGTAGCTTGGAGACAGACCGTGTGTCGAATGACCGCCCTCCCGTTAACAACGAGTTGGAAGAAGTTCTGAAGGCATGGTGGCGGGAATTGCTCGGGCTCGAACATGTAGCTGTGGATGATGATTTCTTCGATCTGGGTGGGCATTCGCTCACCGGCGTCGCGCTTTTTGCGAAGATCAAACAAACCTACGGAATAGAGCTGGAATTGTCGACTCTATTCGAAGCTAGGACTGTCGTTCAACTTGCGCGAGTCATTTGCTGCAACTTGGACGCAGTTCGAAATCGAGCCAAAACATGGCAAAGTATCACGCCGATTCAGCCTAATGGATCTCGCGTCCCTTTGTTCTGGGTACCCGGTGGCTATGGGACTAGCTTGCTTTCGTTTCGAGAGGTATCTTTGTTGTTGGGGCCTGACCAGCCTGTCTATGGATTCCACGCAGCAATGCCCGACGCAAACGAAGAAATGGAGAGCATACCTGACAGGGCGGAACGCTTTGTTAAGGAACTCAGGCTATTTCAACCGCACGGGCCTTACTATATAGTTGGTTTTTGCTCAGGGGGTTTCGTCGCTTTCGAGATGGCGCAGCAGCTGATGACGAGCGGCCAGACGGTAGGTTTGCTGGGTATCATAGAATGCTACGACGACCGTCACCCAAGAACATGGCCTCGGAAAGCGCAGTTTAGGATAGAAAGAACAATTTGGCGCGCCGGTAGAGTTCTCGGCCTTGGTCCAAAGGGTTTTGTGCAGTGGGCGCTGGGCCATGTAGCTTCACTCGCACGACCAGCGATGCGAGCGAGCGCAAAGCTTTTGGGAAAGTCCGTCGCCCCCTTGCCACCAGAGGAAGTCGACATTCACGAAAAGGCCCACCGAGCCATCCGCCGTTATAACCCAGTTGACTACCCGGGTAAGTCGGTAGTACTGATTGGGGGAGAGACGTACCACTTTGCAGGATTAAGTCGTTCCGTTGACCCCCGGCTGATTTGGTGCCAACTTTCAAAGGGCGGGACTGATATCAAAACGATTCCTGGTGACCACATGGCCATGCTTGAACCGCCCATTGTGTATCGTTTGGCAGACGCACTAAAACCGTATCTGACGGACTTGCCAGTGGGTTCCCTTCCTCCAGACCAGCGAAGTTAGAGGATTTACTGGTTTTAGCGAAACTCAGGCAACGCCGATCTGTTTTCCACACGAGAATTTGCGGCCTGGCTGACAAAGATTGCGAATTTGGGACCCGGGATTCCGAGCGTTCAGGAAAGAAGGAGCATCGAATGATGGTCGTTGGAGGATGCAGCAGAACATGGACATTCTTCGAGGACCAATGGCACGAGGGCAATGTTCCGATCATGGGGCCACGCACACACGCCGCTTGGTTGTGCTCAGTTGTATTTGATGGTGCCAGGGCGTTCGAAGGCGTGACGCCAGATCTTGAACTGCACTGTGCACGAGTCAACGAATCTGCTACTAAGCTCTATCTGAAACCCGTAGTCTCGACCGAGACTTGGGTGCGACTAGCGCATGAAGGCATTGCCAAATTTGGCGGAGACGTGGCGCTTTACATCCGCCCGATGTATTGGGCGGAAAAGGAGGGGCCGTGGGTACAGGCGCACGATCCCGAGTCTACCCGTTGGTGCCTCTCGATTTACGAAGCGCCCATGCGCTCCCCAAAGGGTTTTTCTATCACGCTTTCACCGTTCCGGCGACCGACGCTTGAGACTATGCCAGTCGATGCAAAAGCCGGTTGTCTCTATCCGAATAATGCCAGGTCCCTGTTTGAGGCACAGGCGCGTGGGTTTGACAACGCCGTAGTCTGTGATATGAATGGGAATGTAGCGGAACTTGCCACCTCGAATATATTTATAGCTAAAGATGGTGTCGTATATACTCCCGTCCCGAACGGGACATTTCTGGCCGGTATTACTCGCCAGCGAGTCCTCGGATTGCTTCGCGATGCAGGTGTGAACGTGATCGAGAAGACGCTTACCTACCAGGACTTGTTGAAGGCGGATGAGATTTTCTCCACCGGCAACTATTCAAAAGTTGTCCCGGTTACGCGAATAGAGGGAAGAACACTCGAATTTGGACCGTTCTATAGGAAGGCTCGCGAACTGTATTGGGTCTTTGCTCATTCGCCGAAAGGTCCGCAATTAAGTGTGCCCTCGGCGTCAATCGCCAGCCAGCGAGCTTGAAAGAGAAGCGCTTGCTAGTCGAGCAGAAATACCTTTGACTCTGGCTGTCAGCAGCGATGCAGGGTGTACTCTGATCGCCACGATCATCGAGAAATTGGTGCCCATCTGGAAGTCCGTGCTGCAGCAGTCCGCCGTTCGCGAGAATGACAATTTCTTTTCGCTGGGCGGCAACCCTTCCCTCGCAGTGAAGCTATTTGATGAGATCTCTAGATCGTGCGACCGTGAGCTACCTCCTCTGGTCATTTATCATGCTCCCACGATCGCGTCACTAGCCGCCGTCTTGCAACAGCCTTGCCTCCCGCAGTTCTTGCCTCTGGTCCCTTTGAAACCTGGAAATGAGGAGACTCCATTATTCCTCGCACATGGTCTCGGCGGCAGCGTGATGGAGTTCTTCGAATTGGTAAAGAACATTGAAACAAACCATGCGATCTACGGGCTGCAGGCGATTGCCGAAACCGGTGCGGACCTGGAATTCGAGCGAATCGAATATATGGCGGAATTCTATGCAGACGCCATCCAACGTCGGCAACCGCATGGCCCCTATCTCTTGATAGGGTATTCGCTCGGCGGGCTGATGGCATTTGAAATCGCACAGCGCCTGTCTAAACTGGGTAAGAGAATTCGCCTGCTAATATTATTGGATGCTTATCCACATGAAAGTTTCTTAGGATTCGGTCTGAGGGCGCGCCAGGTCGCGCAGCTTTCTAAATATCACGCTTCGATTGTCAAGCGGTTGCCGATGCGGACTTCCCTGCGCTATCTACTCAGCTCTTCCGAGCGTATGCTCCATGCCCCGCGAAGAGATGCGGAGAGCTTCATCCGAAGGCCATACATTGGCCATATGCAAGCAGCTCGAGATAAGGCTTATCAAGCGCTAACGAGATATCAGCCGCGCTCTTACGGTGGCGGGATCAAATTTGTTCGAGCGGCTGAAACCTCAGTATTCCCGCCGGATCCCGCCGCGGTTTGGACCCCATGGGTTCGAAACTTCGAGGTGGAGACCGCTCCGGGAGATCACTACGGAATGATCGGTCCACATGCCGAGCATCTTGGTTTATTAATCTCGCGATATCTGCGGGAAGCCGAGTAGAATTCTAGGCTCACGGGTGGACCTCTTGAAAAGACTAATCGGCAAGGATAGAAGGGGCGAAATGGGTTCACAACAAAGCTTCAGCTTGGGTGCTCACCTCTGAACGGCGCAGAGGCTTTACTTCGCACATTGGTGGGCGGAGGTGTCGAGGTTTGCTTTACGAACCCTGGCACCTCGGAGATGCATTTCGTCGCTGCCTTAGACCGCGTGGATGAGATGCGATGCGTACTCGGTCTTTTCGAAGGCGTAACGACAGGTGCGGCGGATGGCTATGCACGCATGGCAGGAAAACCGGCGTGCACTCTACTGCATCTCGGCCCCGGCCTGGCCAATGGTCTCGCCAATTTGCACAACGCTCATCGGGCGATGGTGCCGATCATAAATCTCGTCGGTCAACACGCAACCTATCATCTACGCCATGACGCGCCGTTGACTTCGGATATCGAAGGCATAGCACGCCCGTATTCGAACTGGGTGCGCACCTGCTGCGCGGCTTCCGAGGCCGGCAACGACGCTTCCGACGCTGTTACCGCTTCGCGAATGACTCCTGGACGTATTGCTACATTAATTGTACCGGCCAATGTGGCCTGGAGTGAAGGCGGAACGGTTACGCCAGTTACAATGGCGCGTAAGCCTCCCGTTCTCTCCGGGGGAGTGATCGACGAAGCGTCTCTCGCGCTCCGTTCCGGGCTACGAACGGGCATTTTGCTTTCTGGAAATGCACTTCACGGGCCGGGAATTGCCGCTGCGGGACGCATTGCCGCGTCGACGAACGCCAAGCTCTTCGCTCCGTACCCGTTCGCGCGCATGGAACGTGGCGCGGGACGGCCAGGTGTCGAGCGCATCGCCTACATTCTCGAACAAGCTACGGAACAGCTCAAAGAGTTCCGCCAGCTAATCCTAGTGGGTTGTTCGGCGCCCATATCTTACTTTGCCGCGCCCGGCAAAAGGAGCGGGCCAGTAGCCTCTGATTGCAAGGTTTTTACCCTTACAACTCCCTATGAGGATTCCGTAGCTGCGCTCGATGCGCTGTCTGATGCCTTATCGATTCGGGGGACGCGGCCACTCGAAGAGCCCTTGGTTCGTCCTGCCGTACCCACGGGAGCGGTGAGTTTGTCAGGTATCGCCGCCGCGATTGGTGCACTGCTTCCCGAACATGCGATTGTAATTGATGAGTCGATGACCTCCGGCAGGGAACTGATGCCAGCAACGAAGGGAGCTCCTCCTCACGATTGGTTAGCAAACACCGGCGGATCAATTGGGATTGCGATGCCGCTTGCCGTGGGTGCCGCCATCGCCAGGCCCCAACAGCGCGTATTGTGCCTTTCAGCAGATGGAAGTGGCATGTACACGCTGCAGGCCCTCTGGACCATGGCACGGGAAGGGCTGAGGGTCACCACCGTGATCTTCGCAAATCGCGCTTACGGAGTGCTTAAACGCGAGTTCTCCTACCTGGGTGTCGGCAACCCAGGACCCAAGGCCAGCGCCCTATTCGACATCGGTCGGCCAGATCTTGATTGGGTATCCTTGGCAAAGGGGATGGGCGTACCGGCTAGTCGAATCCATTCACTCGACGACTTTGTAAAGGCCTTGCGAGTCGGATTTGAAGCTGAAGGCCCGATTCTTGTCGAAGTGGATTTATAGCCCGGTGCGGATAAGGCGGTCTTTCTAGGTTGTTTTCGGACCAATGGCCAATAGTCTTTTTAGTTCTTCTTTGGCTACTTTACCGGTTGGTGTTAGCGGCAAGCTCGGAAGTATAAGGATTTGAGACGGTTGCTTGTAGGGAGCGAGGTGCTTCGCCGCATGTTGAGCCACCTCGTCAGCAGTCAACGACCCGCCACTAGTTAACTCAACAAAGGCGATGATCTCTTCATTTCCATCCTTTTCGAGGGTCCGCCCTACGACAGCCGAGCGCGTCACGTGGGGATGTGTGTTCAAAACAGCTTCTACTTCGGCCGGGTACACGTTGAACCCGAAACGGACAATCAGCTCCTTCGTACGGCCAACAATGAAGACGTTTCCGTCCTCTATCCGTGCTAGGTCTCGCGTGTTAAACCAGCCTTCCGAGTTGATGCTCAAGGATGTCTCGGCGGGAGCCCGATAATATCCCTTCATGATATTGGGACCGCGAACCCAAAGTTCGCCCGATTCACCGTCAGGAGCCTCCTTACCATCATGCGCGACAAGCTTCACTTCCACTCCGGGGATTACCGTTCCTACAGAGGTGTCTTTCCGCGGCGCTTCTACCTTTGTTTGTAGAATATTAGGGGAGCATTCCGTCACGCCGAATCCATGGTGGAGGACAAGACCAAAAAGGGCCTCCACCTCCGACTTCAGCTTTGCTTGAAGCGGTGCACCGGAACACGAGATGATGCGCAAAGCCGGAAGTTTGAGGGACCGAATGCCCTTGAGCCTGGCATACTCGACTATCAGCGAAAACATCGCTGGAGCTCCGAGGAAGATGGTCAGTTTTTCTTTCTCGAATGTGTTGATTGCCGCAACGGGATCGAAAAACGCCGACATATAGCATGTCGAACCGCTGTATAACGTGCCCAAGAGAATCACGGACAGCCCGACGGCGTGAGACACAGGCAGAATGCCGTAAAGACGATCCTTTGGTGTTAGTGAGCGAATCTTGGATGCCACGGCCGCCACAAACAAAATATTGCGGTGAGTCAGCATCACTCCTTTGGGAGTCCCTGTCGTGCCGGAGGTGTAGATCAACACTGCCACGCGCTCGGCGACGGCCGGTTCAAGTGGCTCTGGTTGAACGCTTTCATTCAGTTGTCCGACGCCAAGGGATCCGAGGCTCGGGAGCTCTGAGGCAGACGCGCCATGGCGCTTCGCATGTTCTCGTGCCTGCGCGGACACCTGCGTTGTATAGATCACTCGGCGTGCCCCACAATGATCTCTTATTTCGTCAACTTCGCGGGCCGAAAGCCGAGCATTCACTAATACGGCCCAAGCGTCCAGAGCGGCCAGCGCCAAGAGGATCGCGACAACTGGGCGACAATTCTCGCAGATGATCATGACGCGGTCACCCGCCCGAATGTCCAACCTTTCTAACCAAGCCCGAGTTTCTGAAATGGCTATGGACAGCTCACGATAGGTCCAGGCACCGGAGGAATCGACAAGGGCCAAATGATTAGGCGAGCGCTCCGCCCAAGGCTCGACAAGGTCGCTGATTCGACCGGGAAGAGATTTAATGAGCTCGGAGACGTCCTCTCCAATCATGACTTCGTCCAGCTTTTTGACATAGTTGTATGCAGTTTTTTGAAGCCTAGTCTGTTATCCGGCTTGAGCGAGAGTGGCTAGCGACGTTCGTTCCGTCTTTTTGGCAGCCGTGTATCGAAGCCAGTTGTGATAGATGCCCGCCGCCGAGGTTTGCCAGGTTTTCTCGACCTTCCCCATCAGAATAGCATCTGGGAACGATTCCATATGCTCCTCAAGAGGGTCGCCTGATACACGCTCGCGGAATTCTGCCATGACTTGCATGGATTCCGCGTCGAAGTACCCGCAGGGCATCGAGGGGTAAGTCGGCCTCTCCTTCCTGAGGAATCTCTTAATGTCTCGACGATATTCCTTTAGCAACGTTGAGGCGCCGTACTCCGGATGACCCTGAAAGTGAACAAAGAGGCTAGCGCGCTTTCTTTTTACGAAAATATCGACACCCTCGTCTTGCGACTCGGTCAGAATCTTGTAACCGCATGACGTGAGAGCCTCCGCGCGAACTTCATTCCAACGAGAATGAGGGAACCGAACGACATCTGCGATCCCAGAAAGCAGAGGGTGATCGTTGGCTCGCGCGTAGCCAAAGACGCCAAACTTTTTGTCACTTAGAGGCTGCCGCTCGATTCCGTCGCTATAAAGTACTCCTGCATGGGCAGCTAGGCACGACAGGACGGTTGAAGCGGTGTTGCGTTCCGCCCAATCGAAGACCCTCCCGAGAGAGGGCCAGTAAGGTTCATCGCGTAAATCAGGTTGCCGCGGCTCGGTTCCGGTGATGATTGCGCCGTCAAACTTGCGATCACCCAGATCATCGGTCGAGGAATAAAACCTATCCAGGTGAGATTGGGCTCGCTCTCCGCGCTGTAGGCCGGGCAACGAGTAGAGTTCGATTTCCACCGGAATAGTGCCAGAGGAGGATTCGAGAAGCTCAAAAAATTGGAGCTCGGTATCTTCAAGAGCTGTGTCCGGCATGTTGTTGATCAAAGCGATCTTTAAAACGTTTCTAGCATCAACCAGATGGACGCCAGTGCCGATTTTCCTTGCTGCCCATTGCGCCGGAGTTCGGTTTGGATTTAGCAGTAGTGGCATGATAAAGCTCCCAGAGGCCTCAGTTCGCCAGTTCCAATGCTTGAGCCAAATCCGCGATGATGTCATCGATGTGCTCGATGCCAACACTTAGCCGGATCATTTCCGGTGTAACTCCCGCTTGCAATTGTTGCTCAGGCGTCAGCTGTCGGTGCGTCGTGGACGCCGGGTGACATGACAGCGATTTTGCGTCGCCCATATTCACCATGCGCTTGAAGAGACGAAAGGCGTTGAAACATTTCCGGCTGGCCTCAAATCCGCCTATTACTCCGAATGTCAGCAGCGAGACAGTGCGGTCTCCAAGGTACCTGTGGGCCATGGGATAGAGAGGGCTATCTGGAAATCCGGCGTAATTGACCCAGGCGACTCTCGGATGATCTCGCAGATACTGGGCCACCCTACGGGCGTTCTCTACGTGACGTTCCACGCGCAGCGCCATTGTCTCTACGCCCTGCAAAAGGAGAAAGCCATTGAATGGAGAGAGTGTAGCGCCCGTGTTACGCTGACAAACCGTCCGGCAGCGTGCTACGTACGCTGAGGGGCCAAACTGCTCGGTGTAGATCACGCCGTGATAGGAAGGCTCAGGGCGATTCAGCATATAGTAGCGCTCGGCGTGTTCCCGCCAAGGAAATTTTCCGCTATCGACGATCATTCCACCGATCGTCGTGCCGTGCCCACCCATGAATTTAGTCATCGAATGTACAACGACGTCGGCTCCATATTCGATGGGTCTCAGCAGGATGGGCGTAGCAACCGTATTGTCCACGATTAAGGGAACCCCATGCTTGTGTGCAACGCGGGCGAGACCCTCTATGTCAGCAACGTTTCCGGCGGGATTTCCAACGCTCTCGCAGAACACCGCTCTGGTGTTCTCATCGATCAGTTGTTCGACGTCCTCGGGACGGTCACTCTTTGCGAAACGACCGCCGATCCCTTGCTTCGGCAGAATATGCGCCAGCAACGTGTAAGTGGCACCGTAGAGTTGAGGGCAGGAAACCACATTGTTGCCAGCTTCCGCGATATTTACGATGGAATAGTGAATCGCAGACATCCCGGAGCTGACGCTCAGCGCCTCGACTCCGCCCTCGAGTGCGGCGACTCGCTTTTCGAGCACCGTGTTGGTGGGATTTCCGATTCGAGTGTAGATGTTCCCCTGAACTTCGAGGTTGAACAATGCAGCACCATGCTCCGCGCTATCAAACTCGAAGGCCACCGTTTGATAGATCGGTACAGCGACCGCTTTTGTCGTGGGGTCGCCATCATAACCCACGTGAATCGCTATGGTTTCTCGCTTCATCGGATTTACTGTAGCAGTCCTAAACCGGTTTCCTTATTCGGCGGTCGTTGCTACGTGGCCCGTAGCCAGAGAGGTCGAATTGTGCGCCAACGACTTTGCTACGCCGCTTGTTACGCGGCGAGCGGCGAACGTCGCGCCGTAAGCGAATCGCATCACCGGTCCAAACGAGTTGGCGGCTGCGACTCCGACAAAGTACAGACCGGGGATGGAGGATTCAAAGTTCCCGGAAAGTACCGGCGTTTTCTCAACGGCCTCGATTGTCTTCCTGATGTCGCCGCTCAGGAATTTCAGGCGCTCAAGGTCTACCTTGTAGCCAGTGGCCGCGATCACATGATCGACTTGAAGATGGCGACGGTTACCATCTATTCCCTGGAGATGCAGAAGGATTTCTCTGTCCTTAACCTCGGCACGTTCGACGGAATTGCCGAGAACGAGCGGAATTCGACCCTCGATCTTCTCCTTCGCAAACCATCCCCCAGCCGGTCCTAAGTGCGTTCGCACCCACATCAGACGTAGCGACTTCGGAAGAAGGCGAAAAATCTCAGGTGAGTTAGCGAAAAATCGCGATTTCAAGCCCGGGCCTATCCCTGACTTTGGGTGGCGTATTTGCTCCCAAAGAGAGCGCGGCTTATCCATCTGTTGTCTTTGGTGAAATTTCAACTCGGTGGCACGAGCGACGAGATGAACGTCGCATCCATGATCATGGAGAAGAGCCGCTAAATCTATTGCCGAGGAGCCTCCTCCAATTACCGCCACTTTGCGGCCGCGAAATGGTTCGAGGTCATGATGATTGAAGCTGTGTGAGACGAACCCAGGAGGTAGCTGGGTCAAGCTAGGTGGCGTGTATTCAAAGTGCGTGATGCCGACCGCCAGCACTACGCGCCGAGCCGCGACCACTTCGCCATCCTCCAATTGCAGCGTGAAACCATCCGGAGTACGGTCCAGTTGCGTGACCAATTTGTCCTCGAGCTCTGGTACGAGACGGTCCCTGAAAGCGAGGCCGTAGGCGGAGAATGTATCGAGCCGCACTGGAGAGCCGAGGTCCGCGTACTCGATGCCTTTCTCTGCACAAAAATGCTTCAGTGTGAAGTTTTGGTCGGGATCAGAAACCGTCGAAGCAAAGCCGTCTGACTTCAGCAACATGCCTTCCGGCATGTGGCGCAGCCAACTGTCCATCGGACGGCCAAAGATGCGAAATCTTAGGCCCTTCCGCTTAAAATGAGCAGCAAGTGACAAACCGTAGGGACCGGCGCCAACTATAGCAATGTCGATCATAGGCGAATGGAAAATACTCCTATTTCTTCAGAATGTTTAGTACTCTGGGGGCCACTGACCTTCGAACTTGGCTTGCATATCCTTCGTAAGCCCGAACGTGAAACGCAAGAGCGTGTGACTACCACTTGAAAGGCAATTCTGCAGCCGAGTAAGCTCCTTGTAAGTCTTTTGTAATCAATAAAATGTAAAATAGACGTCCATCGCTATGCGACTTTGTTATCCCTCCGGGATAACTATTTATCCCTGGTCTGTCGGATTCGTGCGTCTTAGCCTGAGCGCCGGCTTGCCGGGTTCTCGTTATAAAGACGTACTGTCGGGCCTCTCAAGCGCACCATCAGTCCCGCACACCAAATAGGATCTTTCGTCGATGGGGTGGGTGCATAGAGGGCCGCATCGGTTTGGCCTGCCTCATCCTCTTATAGTGGTAGCCAATTGCATATTCCGGGGCGGGAGAGTGCATGTTTTTAAGTATATGATTCAATATAAACGCTGTGTTTTCTGTATGATACATCATTGGCGAATGAACAAAGCGGCCCTATTCTCGCCAAAACTTAAAACTGTCCTTCGCAGGCTCTGGGGCGTTCAAAATGGATTGGGGGGGAAAGCAATAGATTTTCCTTAATTGCACAATGGAGTTCTCTTAGACTCAGGGCGTTAGAACGCCCGATGGCATGAACTAGTCCAAGAGCAGCATTTCCAAGCACTTAGCTGAAGCTCCAGAGTCATGCGCTCGGGAAATCTTTGGCAGATAGATTGCGTCGGTATGTGCTTAACAATAGACGTGCGCGAGTTCGGAACGCACTCTGGTAAAGGAACCCTATCAGTGAAACCCACTGTTTTGATCGCAGCTAGCGACCGATGGCTGTCTACCGCAAGACTATCAATAGCCCTGTCCGACGCACAATTTAACGTCAAAGCTGTGTGTCCCCAGGGACATCCCCTCGAGCATGTAAGGGCCGTGCGCCAAGTCTTCGCCTACAGCGGCATGATGCCTCTGACTTCCTTAGCCGAAGCGATCTCCGCTGGCCAGCCAGACTTGGTCATCCCCGGAGATGACTTGGTTGTGCACCAACTGCACGCACTGTACTACCGCGAGCGGGCCAAGGGGAGGGCAGGAAAGAGCATCTGCTCGCTGATTGAGAGATCCTTAGGAGCTCCCGACAGCTTTCCTGTTGTCTATTCCCGATCCCGTTTCATGGACTTGGCCGAGAAAGAGGGCGTTCGTGTACCGAAAACGCGAACTATCGCGGATCTGAAGGAGCTCAGATCTTGCGGGGACCGGATGGGTTATCCCATCGTTCTCAAAGCTGACGGAACCTCAGGTGGCGAAGGCGTGCGCATTGTACAAACTGCGGAACAGGCCGAAAGTGCATTTCGAAAGCTGCAAGCCCCCCCGCTGCTAGCCCGCGTAGCAAAGCGAGTGCTGCTCGACCGAGACACCACACTAGTTCTACCGATGCTGACTCGTCGTCGATCAGAGGTCAGTGCACAGTCATTTATTACGGGGCGCGAGGCTACTAGCCTCGTGGCATGTTGGAAAGGGACGGTGCTCGCGTCTCTCCATTTCGAGGTGCTGAATAAACAGGACGCGACGGGACCGGCGAGTGTGGTACGCGTCATCGATAACCCGGGCATGGTTACCGCCACCGAAAAAATGGTCCGGCGCCTAAATCTTTCCGGCCTACATGGATTTGATTTCATGTTGGAGGCGGAGAGCGGCAACGCTTACTTGATCGAGATAAATCCCCGGACGACTCAAGTTGGGCATTTACGACTAGGGGCTGAGCGCGATCTGCCGGCTGCTCTACATGCCGCCATTTCCGGAATTCCCACAAGCGAGACCTGCAAAGTTACAGACAAAGAGATGATTGCGTTTTTTCCCCAGGAGTGGCTGCGGAATCCAGCCAGCTCCTTCCTGCAGTCGGGATTTCACGATGTCCCATGGCAGGAGGCCGATCTGGTGCGTCTCAGCCTGCGAAAACAACGCAAATGGAGCGCTGGATTTTTTCATGGGAAATGGAGTCAAGCATTTTCCGAAGTGAAAATTCCAAAGTCATGAAGAGCCTACCCAACCAGGATTCTTGGCCACTTAACTCAGCTCACAGTTCTTGCGAGCCAACTGGCCGGCACTCGACAGCCACGGCTGGCGGTTCACGCATCAACGTCCGGACTCCCGATAGGCCGGTAAGAGGATGCGATCACTTCACGGACCTGTTTCCGCAGCGTCGTGCCGTGCATGCACAAGCTCGCAAGAACACGAATAGACAGCTTAGGGTTATGAAATTTGGTGGCACTTCGGTAGGGGATGCATCCTGTATCGCGAGGGTAGTCGAGATTATAAGCTTGGCGTCGCGTAACAGCGATTTAGTAGTGGTCGTATCGGCAATGAGCGGCGTCACAAACAAACTGATCGAGGCCGCCATGCTGTGCGAAGCCGGAAACCAGTTGGAGGCCGATAAAATTTTCGAGGGTCTCGAAAGGCAACACGAACTAGCCGCCAAGGCTCTGATTCATTCGCCCATTGAGAACGTGCGAGTACTCCATGAGATGCGAGCGATTCTGCAAGAGGGCAGGGTACTGTGTCAGGCGACATGCATGTCGCGCGAGTTGAGTCTGCGGGTCAGGGATGCGATTTCGAGTCTTGGCGAAAGGTTGTCTGCTCCGCTGGTAGCGGCAGCTTTGATTTGTCATGGTGTCCCGAGCGAAGCGATCGAAGCAACCGAGGTTGTCGTGACGAACTCTTGCTTTGGAGGGGCAGAGCCGCACATGGATCGTACGCGCGAACGATGTGAAGAGCGGCTACGCCCCATTTTGCGCAGGAGTGTTATTCCTGTAGTTACGGGCTTCATAGGTGCCACGGGGGACGGTGATCTGACAACTCTAGGTCGAGGTGGTTCCGATTATTCGGCGACAATACTCGCTGCCGCTCTCCGTGCGAACGAGGTCATCATTTGGACCGATGTGGATGGTGTCCTTACATCAGATCCTCGCCTAGTTCCTGGAGCATGCACGATTCCTGAGATTTCCTATCATGAGGCAGCAGAGCTTGCGCATTTTGGCGCCAAGGTATTGCATCCGAAGACTCTCAGGCCGCTGCTGCAGTCGGAAATTCCTGTGTGGATTCGCAATACTTTCGCCCCAGAAAAGCTTGGAACCAAGGTTACGCCTGAGGGCTCTTCGAACAATGGCGAGGTAAAGGCGCTCACGGCAGTGAGTGACGCGGCCTTGATCAAGGTGGGTGGGCCAGCAATGGCAGACGTGCCCAATGTGCTCGCAAGGACGTTTCGAGCAATTGCGGCAGCGCGAGCCGAAGTCTTGTTGGTTTTGCAGGCGTCTTCTCAGAATCATGTGAGATTAGTGATTCCTTCGGCTATAGCCAACCACGCCGTAGAGACCTTGCGTCGGGAGTTTGCTCAGGATCTGACGGATGAGGCGGCAGCGCACATTGCCCTCGACAGTACAATTGGAATCGTAACCATCGTCGGCCAACACATGCGTCAAGTCTCTGCAGTGATCGGACGGACATTCTGCGCGCTCGACCGTGAAAAAGTGAGAATCATTGCCGTTGCCCAAGGTTCTTCCGAGTGTAATGTATCCTTCGTGGTGGAGCGCAAAGACGTAACGGCTGCGCTCATATGCACACATCGGGAGTTCAAGTTGGGCGTTTTGGATCCGGTTGAGCATTCCTGAGCAGGCCAGAAAACTGGGTACATATGCTGCGTGTAGGGTTTGTTGGCTGGCGAGGAATGGTCGGTAGCGTCCTTCTGCAAAGGATGCGCGAAGAAAACGATTTTGCGGGTATCGAGCCCTTTTTCTTTTCGACATCCGATATCGATGGTATCGCACCCAAGGAATCGGCGAACGACAGGCTAAAAGACGCGAATGACCTTAAAGCACTCGGCGACTGTGAAGTCCTAATTAGTTGCCAAGGCGGGGACTACACCACAGCGACCTATTCCCCTTTGCGTAAGACTGGATGGAAAGGCTTCTGGATCGACGCGGCATCGACGCTTCGCCTGAGTAGTGATTCGCTAATTGTTCTCGACCCGGTGAACGGAGAAATTATTCGAAGCGGTCTCACCAAGGGGTTGCGGACATTCGCCGGGGGGAACTGCACGGTTAGCCTCATGCTGATGGCTGTCGGCGCTCTCTTCAAGGCACGTTTGGTCGAATGGATGACGGCCATGACCTATCAAGCCGCGTCCGGAGCAGGCGCTGCCAAAATGCTGGAGTTGGTGGCGCAAATGCGGCACCTGGCCTATCTCAACGGCGCTACGCTCCCGGACAACGCCTTGGAACTAGATCGCATGATCATTCAAGCGCAACGAAGCCCGAATTTGCCGGCCGATGAGTTTGGCGTACCACTGGCATGTAGCCTCATTCCCTGGATCGATGGACCGATGCCAAGTGGCCAGAGCCGCGAAGAATGGAAGGGTATGGCTGAGACCAACAAGATTATGGCTCTGGATCCTCCCGTGGCCATCGATGGCACGTGCGTGCGAATTGGAACGATGCGCTGCCACAGTCAGGCACTATGTATCAAACTCACGCGCGACGTGCCAATGGAGGAGGTCGAGCGCTTGATCTCTGAGAGTAACCCGTGGGTACGATTGATCCCCAATAATCCGGAGTCTACCAAGCACTGCCTCACACCGACGGCGGTCTCCGGTTCGCTTGGGGTCGCCGTAGGTAGGCTACGAAAATTTACGCTTGGAAATGAATTTCTCGGCGCGTTCACAGTAGGAGATCAACTTCTGTGGGGAGCCGCAGAGCCGCTGAGAAGGATGTTGGGAATTCTCCGCGAGCATCTTGCGTAATAGGCTGGCTCCGGGACTTTTGACAGTATCATTTGGCCATGGACTTAGGACGTCAGCCACGGTGAGAAAAAAAGCAACGGGCCCATGCGACCGAGGAGCGGATGTAAGGGGTGAACCAAGCCACCACCTACTGAGCTTTTGGGTGGCTGGTCTGGTCCAGCAGATCGACATCGTGGTCGTTGAATATCGACAACTACTAGTGACCACGCCGCTTGCGCTGTCGCGGTGCCGCGAATCATTCCGTCAGCTATGTTAAACGATTTGTCCAAAGGGCATGGCAAACCATGCGACGAGGCGTACAATTTCCAATGAATGCCAATATGCGTTTGGCTCTTGTTCTCTCAGCGTGCCTTGCCACTGGATTGTCGGTCTCCTGTTCCCACTCCGAAAAACGCGCGTTGGGGTACGAAGACGAAAAGGCCACCGTCAATACTGTCACTGGCCGCGACGTGGTGGTTCCCAGGGGATGGGATGCCAAGAGCGCTGCCGCATATCTCGATGATAGAGAAGTCTGGTGGATGAACTGGCAAGGCGCAGCGCGCGACCACGAAACATTTTGTGTCTCCTGCCATACGGTGGTGCCTTACCTTCTTTCGCGCCCAACACTCCGAAAACAACTCGGAGAAGAGGGGCCAACCACGTCTGAGCGACGGCTTGTAGCCAATGTCAGAAGGCGGGTTGAGATGTGGAAGGATATGGCTCCGTACTACGACGATCAGGATTACGGTCCCCACAAAGCGGCTGAGTCTCGGGCGACTGAGGCTGTTCTGAACTCATTTATCCTGGCGAATGAAGACATTGAGGCCGGCAAACTGAGCGACACCACGCGCGTCGCTTTCAGCAATATGTGGGCTCTCCAGTTGACCTACGGCGAGGCGAAAGGAGCGTGGCAGTGGCAGGTATTTGACCTGAAGCCATGGGAATCGCGAGGATCGCAATTTTATGGTGCTGCTCTCGCGGCGCTCGCTGTCGGCACCGCGCCGGAGAGTTACCGGGGCACGCCTGAGATCCAAGCCAACCTGAAGATGCTGATTGACTACCTAAAAGATAACGCTAACGAGCAATCTCCGCTCAATCGCGTGACTCTTTTATGGGCCTCTACGAAACTGCCTGGGCTGATCACATCGCGTCAAGAGCAGGAGATCATTGACGAAATGCTCGCCAAACAGCAGTCGGACGGAGGCTGGAGCTTGTCCTCCGTCGCCCTAACGTGGAGGGATCTAAACTTAGAATCGCTGTTCGGCAAATGGAAGCGAGACGACGGCACATCTCAGGAAGTGCAAAGCGACGCCTTGGCCACTGGCTTCATACTCTTCGCATTAGAGGAAGCGGGCGTGTCTCGCCCGAAGATTCAAATGAAGCGTGGACTTGATTGGCTGGTGCAGCACCAGGATAGGACGGATGGTTCGTGGATGGCTTATTCGCTCAATAAGCGACGCGTGCCCTCTTCAAATGTAGGGCGCTTTATGACCGACGCGGCTACTGCGTTCACGGTTCTCGCCTTGAGCGAGACCAACCATATTGACACGTCGACGCATTGAGCGCCAGCTGATGGGGTCGAAACAGGATACTTCGAGTGCGGGACTCGCGCACGGTCAGGGGGAAGTGTTGAAAGATTGCCGCCAGTTCTACATAGATGGAGAGTGGTGCAGCCCAGCTGAGCCACACGACTGGACCGTCGTTAACCCTGCTACGGAGGATCCTATTGCGATCATATCGCTCGGTAGCTCAAGTGATGTTGAGAGAGCCGTTGGTGCGGCGAGTCGAGCGTTTGAGTCCTATTCCGAGACGACTCGCGAAGAGCGATTAGATTTGCTGCGGCGGATTGCCGAGGTCTATAAGTCATACTTGGGGGAGATGGCAGAAACCATATCGTTAGAGATGGGTGCTCCAATTAGCCTGTCCCGCGCTGCTCAGGCCCCCGCTGGGCTGGCTCATTTCTTGGAAATGGTCAAGGTGATGAGCCAGTTCAACTTTGAAGAGACAAAGGGCACAACGCTCATGCGCAGCGAAGCCATCGGAGTCTGTGGCCTAATCACTCCATGGAACTGGCCCATGAACCAGATTGCGTGCAAAGTCGCGCCGGCATTAGCTGCGGGGTGTACGATGGTTCTCAAGCCAAGCGAAGTTGCGCCCCTCTCGGCTCTTCTTTTTGCAAAAATTCTTCACGAAGCGGGCACGCCCGCCGGCGTCTTTAATCTAGTGAACGGTAGCGGACCAACTGTTGGTGCCGCGATTGCTTCGCATCCACATGTGGCCATGGTTTCTTTCACAGGGTCGACCAATGCAGGCGTCGCCGTCGCTTCTGCCGCGGCGCCCACCGTGAAGCGAGTGACGCAGGAATTGGGAGGCAAGTCGCCCTACATAATCTTGGAGGATGCCGACCTTGTAAGAGCGGTCACCGAAGGTGTGCAGTCCTGTTTTCGGAACGCGGGTCAGTCTTGCAATGCCCCTACACGCATGCTGATTCCTCGATCTCACATGGGCCAAGCGGTTGCCGTCGCCAAGCAAGCGGCGGATGCTATCAAGGTCGGAGACCCTTTCGATTCGGAAACTCAAATCGGCCCGCTTGCTAACAAGGCTCAGTTCGCCAAAGTGAAAAAGATGATCGCGCTTGGTATTGAAGAGGGTGCAGAGTTAATCGCCGGTGGTCTCGGAACTCCTGAAAATGTCAAGAAGGGTTATTTTGTAAAGCCGACGGTATTTGCGAACGTGCGAAACGACATGACTATAGCACGCGAGGAGATCTTCGGCCCTGTGCTTGTTATCATCCCATACGAGGACGAGGCGGATGCTGTGCGAATTGCGAACGACACGCCGTACGGTTTGTCTGGTTTTGTGAGCTCTGGTAACGTGGAGCACGCACGCAGAATAGCCAAGCGGATTCGGGCAGGCAATGTGCACATTAACGGAGCGCGAATCGACTTCGGCGCTTGCTTTGGGGGCTATAAACAATCAGGCAATGGCCGCGAATGGAGTGAAGCGGGACTTGAAGAATTCCTCGAGCTAAAAGCCGTCTTTGGTCATGTGACAGCGGAAAAATAAGTTCACAGCCATGTCGAATATTAATGATTTATTTTGAAATATATTGTGCTAACTCTAGAATGAGGCGAGCGATGTCGCCGATAATCCGCAATTTGATTCTGAGTATCTTTCTATTTGCAGTTGGAGTAATTCCCTTATTTTACCGATTGGAATCTCACTTTGCTGGCGAGATTAGCTTACAACAAAACCTGTCCACTGGCGAAGCGCGAGCTTTTTCCTTCGTAGCCGATTCCGGCGTCCCATATTTACTTACGTTGTCGAGCGCTTCGAGACAGCCTGGTGCTAGTCCCAAGTCCTTGAACTCCTGTGGCACCTTGAGTGTACCGGGTCAAAAGTACGCTCTGGAGAAGGATGTGTCTTCGCCGGCGACCTGCTTCAGTATTCAAGCTAACAACATTACATTAGATTTGAACGGCCACAAGATTACATATGGTATGGAGAGCCGCAAAACTGCGGCTTATGGAATACTTGGGATCGCATGCTGGGACACTACCCTGTCAAATGGAGTGGCCAACGGGAACCCCTGTGGAGGGAACTTCAACAGATTTACTGTCCTGAATGGCAAGATTTTACAAGCAGCGAGCGTGGCCGCCTATTCTGACGCACTCCATCTCGGGCAGGGCGGCGGCAATTATCTCGAAGTTCATGATGTAGAGTTCTGGGTCCAGGAGGATGCAGCCATCCCAATATATACGACATTTTCAGGAGCCGGAGCTCGTGTTTATCGAAATATTATTCACAACGATGTTCGAACCATTCCGAACCGGCATCAACTGCAAGGTATGTCAGTGAAATTCGATAACAGCCAAGAAATTCATCCCGGCCAGTCGGTTTATGCCAATCAGATAATCGGTGGTACACAAGGAGGCATTTTTCTGGTAACCGCGGGAGCCACTGCCTATGGCAACAGGATCAATCAGAACAGCCATTATAGTAATGATTTTTCTATATATGTATGGGGAAATGATCAAAAAATATTGAATAACGAAATTGATACTGTCTCCGGTCGTGGTCTCCAAATTGGCGGCGGTGCTATCGGGACAGGTGGCGCCGGAAAAGGTGGAGCACATTCCCTCATCCACGACAACCGTGTGCTGGTAACTGAGCTGAAGCAGAACTGCGACTATAGTATTGGAGACGCCTGCAATGTTTGCGAGCCTGGCGGAGCTTATGGAATTCAGTTTGATGACAATCCACAAGGTGACCAGAGCTTTAACAATACTGTAGTGGCGCGAGCTAATGAATGCGATGCCTCCGCACTAAGGATCACCGATTCTAGGTTGCTTGAGAATGAGTCTCATGAAGATTCCTTTACTGGTACGCGCATTGGCGCCAGCGCCGCCAAAGCCTATGGCTGGGACAACGCTGGTCCGAGTGGATTTACGGCTCGCAATGACTCTTTTGTTGGAGACAGTGCTAGCTACCACGTAAATTGGGACGGGGCGCAAAACGAGGTTTGCATCTCTTGTACTGTGGGGAAAGGAACCAATCCAAGCGCCACGTATGTAACTTTTTCCTTCCAGAATGGAGGACGCAACCCGGTCAAAAATATTCATTTCGTCGACACTAAATTTATTGGTGGAGCTGCTAAGGATAGTACGGATATGCGCCCGCTAAATGCCTCAGATTGGCCAGGGTACTCTGAATATTTCATCGACTGGACCTTCAGCCTTTTGGTCCTTGAGCAAAATGGAAATGGTCTAGCTGATGCTGACATTTCTTTCTATGATAGGTTCGGCAATGCGACTTTCGAGGGCAAGACGGATGGGAAAGGAAAAATCTCCATTCCTCTAACTGAATTTCGAATGTACAACACGCCTAAACAAGTCGTGCGAGAGGTGCATACCCCGTATGTCGTGCAAATCACGAAGCAGGGTTGTAAGGGTGATCCTGCGAAGTTTTTGGTAGACGTGAAAGAACCGACCTCTCAATCCACTAGAGTCACATGCGGATCTAAATGATGTACAGGCGGCAATCCGGCAATCCAAATGTTGGCGGGTCTGCTTCTCGGGGCTATTCAGCTCAGAAGACCATGTATCGGAGGCTGTCTTTTAGGCAATCCCCGAACTGCTTTTCACGCAAGATTTGAAATCAGCACGATATAATTATTTCTAGCATCTTAATATCATTCCCGGATATCGGTCTTGTTAAAATTCGCGGCCGAGGTGAGCGGGATAGCGCTCTACCGAGCCGTAGCTACCGTTTCACGTACGTCCAAAGGTCGATGAGGCACACTTGAAAACCAGAGTCAAACGGGCGATCAAATCCGCACTGATGTACAGCCGGGTTCCGAGGTTGATCGCCCGGGCGCTTCCAACACAGGTGGCCATTGTGCGCTATCACTCGGTACTCGATGAACCCAGTCGCTACGCAAATTCAATCGGGTACGGGATCATTCATTCCTCCAAAACTTTTCGCGCGCATATGGAGATCCTGGCCAGCGAGTACCGCCCAGTAACGGCAGATGATGTATTGCTGTTTCTCACCGGACAAAAAGACTTGCAGCACCGTTCAGTATTGGTGACATTTGACGACGGGTACGCCGACAATTGCGAAATTGCCGTTCCCATTCTCGATTATTACGGAATTTCCGCAGCCTTCTATGTAAGCGCTGGTCTTGCCAACGCTTCTGCAGTTCCATGGTTCAGTCGATTGCGTTATGCCTTCAGCATCTCGAAAAGAGACAAAGTCTTTGATCTCAAGGAACAACGCGAACTACCCATAAAGGAACCAGCGGATCGCTATTCCGCTTTCCAATCCGCAGCCAGCCAATGCGCGTGCCTTGCCGGGAACAAACAGGACCTGGCGGTGCGAGAAATTGAGCAGCATTTGGAGGTGGTCCCCCTGACCCCCAATGGGTGTCCAATGATGACTTGGGACCAAGTCCGACAGGTGCGGCGCCATGGCCATACGGTCGGATCGCATACAGTGACGCATCCCAACATGGCTTATGTTAGTGCCGAAGAAGCTTGCAACGAGTTTGTCCAGTCTAAGTTGACGCTCGAGCAAATACTGAGAGAACCCGTAATTCATTTTTCATATCCGTCTCCTATTCTCCAGCCTCATTATAGCAAAGAGACGAAAAGAGCTTGCGCGCAAGCCGGTTACAAAACCGCAATGACCTGCACTTCCGGGGGAGCGAAGGCGGGGTATGACCCTATGGCGATCCCACGCATCTACGCGGATTCGGACGAACTCCAATTCCGCTGGAATCTGGAGTTTACATTTCTCGGTGGTAAACCATAACCAGCCGATTTCATAGACGCAACCGCTGCTTAATCGGTGATACCAGCCTTGCAAAGAAAGGGACTTCTTCCGACGGGGGTGTGCGTAAATATGTGGAAATATGAAATCAAGAAATCAAGTTAATCAAGAAAAGTAAGCATCCAGTCTGTACATCTCGACGAAGCATGGGTGAGTGTGGAAGATGACCCGGAGTGGACACCTACGAGAGTGCCCACCGAAGTGCCGGATCGTCGAACAGACTTTGAAGCCGGAGGCATCGGTGGCGCCGGCGCACGGAGTAAACGCCAACCAGGTATTCAGCTGGCGCATGCAGTATCGCCAGGGTCTGTCGAGTCAGAGGAACGCTGAGGCGGTTAAATTGCTGCCAGTGCATGTAAGCGGGGCACAGGCTGGCGAAACGTATCCATCGGGAAGCCGGCAAGTGACGGCCGCTGTAGCGGGCACGATCCATGTGGAATTTCCCAAAGGACATATTTGCGTCTCCGGCAGTGTGGATGGAGAAGCACTGCGCCTGGTGCTGGAACATTTGCTGCGATGATCGGACTGGCAGTGGGGACGCGGATTTGGATCGTCGCTGGAGTGACGGACCTGCGGCGCGGATTTACGGGGCTGAGCGGAATGGTGCAGACGGCACTCCAAGAAAGTCCGTTTTCGGGCCAAGTGTATACCTTCTGCGGAAGACGGGGTGATTTGATCAAAGTTCTGTGGTTCGATGGCGATGGGTTGTGCCTTTCGCGAAGAGACTTGAGAGAGGGAGATTCATTTGGCCACAAGCGACGAGTGGGACAGTGTCCTTGACGGCGGCGCTACTCGCCATCAATACATGTTCCATGTCGACTTTCGCGGGGAAAAGCGAAAGAACCAGACTGATGGATCGACGACCGATCGGGATGCTCGATGATTCCCCAAGTCCGGTGCAGCGTTCCGTCCACGGTGAAAGTTCATCCGACATGTAGGACCTGATTCGTTCCAGCACGCTTTGAAAAAACTACTCCGCGATCTCTTCGTTCGGCAAGCACTCCCGTTTCTTGCTGTACACCGCGTGATTCGAGAACATCTCGTCCATCTCCATCTCTCCATCCGCACAAACCACCGAAACAAACAGGTTGTACCGCAGTTGTTCGATCAGCATTCCTTCGCTGCGCACCGAGTAGAAGGCCTGCGACTGCAGCGATCTCAACAGCCGCTCCGGCGCAATGGACGGACGCCCCACGTTGGAGACAGCTTCTGAAACTCCGGCGACATCTCCCTCAGAATCTCCTCCACGATCTTGCCTATTCGTCAGCGAGCTTTTTTAAACAGACTGCAAATCGAGGATGCTGCCCTCATCTTCCTGGACGAATGGTCCGTTTGGTAGATGAGTGTTGACCTAGCCTGGATTATTCACGATTTTGCTAGCAAAAAAAGAAAAGGTGCTCTAAAAGATTGATGAACATTGGGTTTTAGCGAACCCAGCATTCTCTTTCGGAGCACCCAGAGATGACATCTTGTATAC
>Ga0210391_10000894_pt1 | contig 28708 bp, 20 predicted proteins | sample IncBWC12OmetaG_FD_160573 | JGI IMG/M metagenome (GOLD analysis project Ga0210391, IMG submission 160573) | Forest soil microbial communities from Barre Woods Harvard Forest LTER site, Petersham, Massachusetts, United States - Inc-BW-C-12-O ... | reverse complement strand
CAATTCTCTTTCAAGTAATGAGAAGCAGAAACTTTTACTGGCATGGTGAGCCCTGGCGACGAGACCACCGCAAAGAATTTTCTGCGATCTGATGCTCGTCAAGAATTCAACCACAACGGCGTAAAACTCTCCAGTCGCTGATTTGTTGCGCGAATCGCGGGCATTCCTCAATTTTTCCACACTTACCTCGGGGGAGTCCTTCCGTACCATTGACGATGTTACTAGCCGCTACGGAAACTGAGAACAGTATGGCCCGCTACTCAGCCTTTCTTGGGCGCAGGGTTGAAGTCCAATACCGCGCCGGAGACATCCTTCTGCCTGCGTCCGGCACGTTTGTCGCGGATTCGGGCCGCTCCATCTTTTTGGAGCAGCATTTCGAGCAGCGGGGCTCAGAGAAGCATTTTCGTTGGGAGATTCCGTACCAATACATCGTGCGCCTGGAAGAGAAAGCGGAGCCCACGGAGGCTGTCACTTCCGGCATTAGTACCAGCTCTCAAGCGTCCGTTGCAGCTCCTGGGGCGGAAACCTCGCCCGCTGATACCAAAGTTCAGAGCCCATCCAACGCTACAACCGCGACCGGGGGTGCTTCTGCGATTCTTCCGCTGCAGAACCGTCCCAAGACCGCCTAGCGTTCTCCGACCCACTTCACCCTTCGCACGACTCTGCCGCAGCGATTCGGTTACAATCGACCCGTCGCTGACCCTACAAATTCGCCGCAGTGGCCCCGTTCCGCGGCCTTGGCGCGCAGGAGGCTTTTCGTGACTACAGATGACCGTCCCAAAGCAAGCGTAGCGCCCGGAGCAAATAGCAGCGCCGCCAGAAACATTGGTCCCGGCTCAAAAGTCGGACTGATCGGGCTAGGCCTCATGGGGCGTCCCATGGGCCTGAATCTTTTGAAGGCAGGCTATTCACTGACCGTTTGGAACCGCACTGCTTCGCGGGCCGATTCGCTTGTGGCTGCGGGTGCCAGGCTGGCTGGTTCGCCTCAGGAAGTGGCTGCCGACTGCGATGTGCTCATCACCATCGTTAGCGATCCGCCTGCCCTGGAGGGAGTCCTTTGGGGAGGATCGGCCTCCGGGCAGGGCTCAGGTGCCTTGGGGTCCCTGCGCCCGGGCAGTATTTACATCGATTCCAGCACCGTGTCACCTGTGCTTGCCCGCAAGATTGCGGCGGCTTGCGCCGAGCGCCAGATCGCGTTTCTGGATGCTCCCGTAACCGGCGGAACCTGGGGCGCCGAAAAAGGTGAATTGGTCTTCATGGTGGGTGGCGATGCGCAAGTTCTTAAGGATGCGGAGCCGGTCTTTAGCGTGATGGGCAAGCGCTGGTTTCACTTGGGCCCGAACGGCGCTGGGCAAACTATTAAGCTGGCTATGAACCTCATCTTGGCGCTCCAGGTGGACGCCTTAGCCGAGGCTCTCGCGCTGGTATCGGCCGCGGGGCTGCAGGGAGAGAAACTCGTCGAAGTTCTCCAGTCAAGCATGGCGCGGGCTGCCGTGCTGGATGTAAAGGCTCCCCTGCTGCTCAAGGGCGAATACCCACCCAGCTTCCCCTTGCGGTTAATGCACAAGGACATGGGGCTGGCACTGGATCTGGCCAAGGAGGCTGGCGTGACGCTCCCTGCTGCCGCAGCTGCGTATTCAACCTATTCCGCGGTTAAATCCGCAGCAAAGGAAGATCTGGACTATGCCGCTGTCATGAAATTCTGGCAACGTTAGACGATCTTCTAAGCCTTTTTATATCGATTGTTTGCTGACTTGGTGGAGGGAAGGAGAGGGAAAGGCGCGAGGCCAGCCGCATTGCTGCTCTAGCTTGCCGTTTCTACACTGGTCGGACGGCGGCTCGTTGATCAAGATCGAGCTCCAGGTTTTGATCGAGAATCACCGCGACATAGCGCGAACAAGTCTTCATCTCCGAAGCCGCCCAGGCGGATATGGCCGGCTGGATTGATCGGAAGCCTTTCTCCAGCTTGGCCACAACACTGTAGTAGCCCCTCACTTCGCGCAACCACGGCGTGCCATTGGCAAGGCGCGGAGACATCTCGTCGCAAAGCCCCAGGAGCTTGCCAAAATCGTTGGGCCCGATGGTTTCGGTCCCGATGCCAGTTGCGGCGCGCAAGGAATCCGAAAGAGGCTGGTTAGCAGTGGTCAGCCAGATCATTCGCCATTGGCTAATGGCGAATTGCGCTAGAGCCACGACGGAGAAGGCGAGAATGAGGACGGCAGTCATAGTGGTTGTTTGCTCGATGATTGTGCCAGCGGACTTTGCGGCCATCTATAGGACCCCCGTACCACTGTACAGGTACCGTTCGCACGGACAGGACCAGCTGTTTTTCGTTCCCGCCCTACGGGCGCCGGACCACTGCCTTCCTGCTTCCTCGTTCGAGGAAAGTCGTTAACCCGTAAGTAACTTCCATGCCGCAACCCCCGCAAATACCATTGACCGTCACACGGGGTCACTTTAGGGTGGGGACAACGAGATTTACGCCGGCTGCCCATCTCATGGACGTCCAAAAGAACTTGCACAATCTACCTCTCGAAACGACGAGCGATCAAGAGATCGCCGCGAACCTGCGCAGAATTGAGAAGCGGGACTGGTGGATTTGGGCTAACTCGATTTTCGTCATGCTGCTCCTCACCGGGGCGCTGATTTCCTTCACTTTGCCATCGCTGTCGCAGGGAGCGACACCCCTTTTCAGGATCAAAGTGACGGAGGCCATTTTTGGATTGGTGGCGCTCATCGTTCTATTCAACGTTTACACCATTTACCAGCAAGTGCTGATTAAGCGATTGCGGCGCCAGCTTGCCGAGAAGCAGCACCATTCGATGATCTTGCGCGAACTGGCCATGATTGACGCACTGACTGGGCTCTACAATCGCAGGTTTGCCGAGCAGCGGCTTGTGGCGGAAGTAGCTCGGTCCACTCGCAAGGGCCATCCCCTCACCGTGGTTCTCCTGGACCTCGACGAGTTCAAGCACATCAACGACACGTATGGGCACCCTGCCGGCGATTTGGTGCTGCAGGAATTTGCGGCTGCTTTGAATCGCGCTATTCGCGGAGGAGACCTAGCTGTGCGCTGGGGCGGCGACGAATTTCTCCTAATTCTTCCCGAATGCAATCACGAACAATTGAAGCTTGTACTGGACCGCCTCGGCCCACTCGAACTAGCCTGGGAAGCCCGGAAATTTCCCATCAAGTATTCCGTGGGCTGGAAAGAATATGCGTCCGGCGACCAGCCTGAAAGTATGCTGGCTGCGGCCGATCAGGCGCTGTATACGAACAAGCGCGCGGCAAAAAATGCACATGTTCCGGCCGTCGTCCCCGCCTAAGTTGTCTGACAATCGCCCTGGATTTCCATCGGCGCGTTTCCGCTGCAGGGACGACTAGTTTCCCCGCGAATTGTCCACAGACTCGAGATACATGGCTTTGAGGCTGATGTAGTATCCTTCCGCACTTCAGCTGCATCGGCGCGCGAATCCAGAGTTGATTGCGCTCTCGGACTGCGGCGGCGTTAATTCGGCGAGCGATTCAAGAATCGGGGGGTTGTGAAAATGACAGGCAGAAAATTATCGTTCTTGTCAGGTTGTGCGCTGGCGGGCCTCTTGGCGCTGGCCGCGACGGTGGCATTGCCGCAAACGAGCAGCCTCGGAATATTCACCAATGAGGGCAGCGTGGGGCAAACGCCGCCGGGCGGTAAAGCCAAGTACGACGCGGCCAAGGGTGAATACCGAATCACCGGCGGCGGCGCCAATATGTGGGGCGCTACTGACGCGTTCTATTTCGTCTGGAAGAAAGTTTCTGGCGATGTCAGTCTGAGCGCTGATATTCAGTGGGTTGGGACGAGCGCCGCTGAACATCGCAAAGCTGTGCTAATTGTGCGCCAAAGCCTCGATCCAGGCTCGCCTTACGCGGACGCGGTTTCTCACGGCAACGGGCTGACTTCGTTGCAATTTCGTGGCGCGCCGGACGAACAAACTTATCAAATCGTTGCTGCAGAAGATGGACCATCGCGGCTGCGCATCGTTAAGAAAGGCAGCCGCTTTACGATGTATTTTGGTAAGCCGAGTGAGGAACTGAAGAGTTCTGGGCCTGTCGAATTTGTAACTATGCAAGAGCCTTTTTATGTGGGGCTCGGAGTGTGTTCGCATGTTGCGACAACTCTCGAAACGGCCATATTCTCGAACGTAAAGCTCGAAGAAACCGCCGCCGCAAAATAGTCAGCTGTCTCGGGAGGGAGGAATTCAATGCCTACAGTCGCCTCTATCATGGCCGAGCTGAAAAAGAAGGGGAAAGATAGCACACGGAAGATTTACGCGCGCCACGGCATGGTCACCGAAAATATGTATGGCGTGAGCGTCGCTGATCTGAAAGTGATCGCGAAAACCATAAAAGGACAGCAGGCTCTTGCGTGCGAGCTTTATGCGACGGGAAATATGGACGCGATGTATCTCGCCGGGATGGTCGCGAATGGCTCCCAGATGACTCCAAAACTATTAAATGCGTGGGCCGAGGGCGCCGCAAATTTACAGATGATTGCTGAATACACGGTGCCTTGGGTGACAGTCGAAAATCCACATGCTCGCGATCTGGCGATGCAATGGATCAAATCAAAGAAGGAACATGTCGCTTCGTCGGGTTGGTGTACGTTCTCCGGGCTCGTCGCCACAAAACCAGATGAAGAATTGGATCTCGCGGAAATCGAGAAGCTCCTAGGCACGGTCGTCAAAGGAATCAAGAGCGCGCAAAATCGCGAGCGCTACACGATGAACGGGTTTGTGATTGCCGTAGGAAGTTACGTCAAGCCTTTAGCGAAACAAGCGAAAGATGCAGCTCGGAAAATCGGCGCGGTTTCGGTGGACGTGGGCGAGACGGCATGCCAGGTGCCGCTTGCCACCGCGTACATTGAAAAAAACGAAGCCGCCGGCCAAGCCGGAAAGAAGCGAAAAACTATCCGTTGTTAGGGTCTTGTCCGAACGACTTCCCCAGAATCTTGGCTCAAGCGTGGCGCGCGGGCGGGGCTCCTCCAGGATAAATAAGCCCCTCCCCAACAAATTCGAGCAACGTCGCGTGGGTCTGTGCAAACTTAATTCCCAGGATGATATTCCTTCGCGGTGTGCCCTTGGAGCTGCGATTTGTAAAAATACACCTCGCGCAAATCTCCCGTGCTGTAACGTTGGGCCTCGTCGTTGAAATGCGGTGACGCAGGATTGCCGCTTTCGCCGCCCGCCGTCACGGCGCGCGCGCGTACTTTTTCTCCAAACTCGACTACCGCAACAAAGCTGTTTCCGCTCGTGCCATACCACTTTTTCGTTCCCGGGTACGGACGCGCGCCGAAAGACGCGAGCGATCCCCACACCGCGGAGGTGAAGCCTACGGGAATGCTTGGCCCCGCATCGTTGAATGGCTGAACAATGTCTCCGGTCAGGCGCTGGAATCGGTTGATGTCGCCCCACGGCGTTTTCCAAGTTCCGAAATCCGCAGCGAGTCGCTCGGACGCATCAGCGAGCGATCGCAACAATAAGTCTGGCGGGGCTTTTGTGCAGATGTAATCGCTCATGTAGATGCCCGCTTTTTTCGCGTCAGCGCTTACACGTTTCTGCACGTCCTCGCCCCAAAACACCGCTAAAGAAGTTGGCACGGAAGCCGCTCCCCACCGTAGATCCCATCCACCCAGCGCCGCAATTTGCTCGGCCACTTTCGCTTTTAACGGATTGTCTGCTCCCGCATCGTCCCACGCCTTTAGCAAACACGGAATCGGCTTTTCAAACCAGGTTAGATAGCTGTCGTAAGCGGCGGCAATCAGCGAGCTGACCGTGAAGTCCTTCTTATCCTGCAATACGCGGATCGCATGTAATCCCCGCGCGGACTCTCCGCCCGTTTCTACATAAACAGGAAAATCTTCTTTCTTCGGGCTGCTCGGCCCCGCGGCCGACCACGGCCAATTGTTGGAGTTGTACAGCCAGCCGCTTTTTGGATTCAGCAGATGCGGCGTCTCGTCGACAGAAAGAAGACCGTTCCACACTGTGGCCGGATTGCTTCCATCGACCGGCTTTGTCCAATCAAAACTTGTATCGCGCTTGGGGATAAAATTCCCGTGAAAGTATGCAATGTCGCCATCGGCATCCGCAAAAATCGTATTGTTTGATGAATTGGTGTGCAGCTCCATCGTCTGCCGGAACGACTTGTAGTCCTTCGCTTTCGTTCGCGTGTAGGACTGCGTCAGCGCCTTCACCGGCTCCTGCATCAGCCGGATGCTCATCCATTTTCCGTCCGTCTCCGCGATGATCGGACCGTGCTGCGTACGGTAGACCGTGAACTTTTTTTCCGCCATGCCTTCCGCGGTCTTGTACGGCACCGTGATCTCTCTAGCCTCGATCGGCCGGTCCTCCTTGCCGTACTTGTAAAAATATTTCTCGCCTTTCTTCTCGACCGTTTCCAGGTACCAGCTAATGGCATTCACTCCGCTCGACGTGTGCATCCAGCCTGCTCGGTCGTTGAATCCCTGGTACACGAAGAATTGTCCCCATGTCACCGCGCCATACGCGTTCAAACCTTGTTCGCTCATCATCTGCAGCTCGGAACGAAAGAAAAACGACGTGTGGGGATTGATCAGCAGCAGCGCGTGATGGTCGGAAGTATTTGAAGGCGCAATCGCTATTCCGTTAGAACCTTTTGGCTCTTCTACTTCGTCGTCATCGGGCGAAGGTAGCGCGCTCACAGCAACTTTCCCGTAGAAAGCTTCAAGCTGCGCCAGGTTTACACGTTCGATATCCCCGCCGATGCTGCCCTCAGTGAAGCTCAATGCCATCCACGGCTCGAATCGCTTGATGACTCGCGGCTTCAGCTCGGGATGTTTCGAGAGGTAGTAGTTCAACCCATCCGCGAACGCGTTCATCAATTTCTTCAGCCAGTCCGGGCTCGCCGCGTATTCCTTCTTCAGCGCCTCCGGATCGATAAAAAGCTTCATACGCAAGTCTTGGTAGATTTTCCCCTCACCCTCCGCCTCTGCTAAACGCCCCATAGCGTTGATGTAGTTGGTTTCCACGCGATTGAAGTCGTCTTCCGCTTGCGCGTAGATCATCCCGAAGACTGCATCGGCATCCGTTTTCCCGTAAACGTGCGCGATGCCCCAATCATCCCGCGTGATCGTGACGCTCGCCGCTTCGCGCTCCCACCGGACGATGTCTGGGTTTTTCGCGGCTGGTGAAGCAGTCGATTGCGAAGCCGCCGGAAGCGAACCAAATGAGTAAGCCGCTGTCACGAGAAACAAAATTAAAAAGAATCTCTTCATGAGTGCCCCTGAAGGAATGAAAAACGTTCTGCCACCACAGCGCTTAACCGCCTGCATCATCTCGTTCGACCGCGACAGCGTAGCATCATACTCCTGTCCATCGAGTCCAGCACTACTCAGCTCTTCTCGCCAGCCCAGTCATCGTGTAGATTGCTTTCTTTCATGCGCATTCTTTTCGTAATCCTCGCATTTTTAACCGCGGGCAACTTGCCAGCCTCGCCACCGCCGGACGGAATCCCGCGCGATCTTGCTCGCCAGCGTGCAGCACAACTTTCAGACCTTCACTATCACCTCCGTTTCACACTTATTCCTCATGTGCCATCCGTCTCGGGCCACGAAGATCTTCGGTTTCACTCAAATTCTTCCGGTCCCGTCTTGCTTGATTTTCGCGAAGGCACCGCAACAAATCTCACCGTCAACGGCACGGCCGTCCCCGCAAAAATCGAAAATGGCCACATCGAGCTCCCGTCCAACGCTGTACACATCGGCGACAATACAGTGGGCATGGATTTCACCGCACCCGTCGCTACAGCGGGAAAAGCCATCACGCGTTTCGAAGACAAAGACGACAATACCGAGTATCTGTACACCCTCTTTGTCCCTATGGACGCCGACATGGCCTTCCCCTGTTTCGATCAGCCCGATCTCAAAGGCCACTTCCATCTGGAACTTACCGCCCCCGAAAACTGGACTGCCATTTCGAATACGCCCATCGAATCTCAATCGCCAGCCTCAGCAGGCCAGCGCCTAACCATTTTTTCGGAGACCCATCCCATCAGCACATATCTTTTTTCATTCGCTGCCGGCCCATTCCGCAAAGTTCACGAAACCGCCGGACTCCCTGGCCTATACGTCCGGCAGTCAAAATTCAAGAAAGCTGAAGAGGAAGCTCCCGAAGTCCAGGCAATCACTGCGCAAGGCATCGATTACCTCTCCAATTACTTCGCGCAGCCGTTTCCATTTCCAAAGTACGACCAGGTTCTGATTCCCGGCTTCGCTTATGGCGGCATGGAACACGCCGGAGCCACTTTTCTTCGCGAAGAATCAGTCCTCTTCCGTACAGCGCCCACGCACAGCGACCATCTCAATCGCGACATTCTCTTGCTGCACGAGCTCACCCATCAATGGTTCGGCGACTTCACTACCATGCGCTGGTTCGACGATCTCTGGCTCAAAGAAGGCTTCGCCCAATACATGGCGTATCAAGCGCTCGATTCTCTTAAGCCGAACGAAAATATCTGGAAGCGTTTCTACCAGTCCATCAAGCCCGCTGCCTATTCGATTGATTCCACCAAAGGCACCACGCCGATCTACCAGAGCATCGCCAATCTCAAGGACGCAAAGTCTGCGTACGGCGCCATCGTCTACTCCAAAGCGCCCGGCGTTATCAAGCAACTCGCTTTCGTGCTCGGTGAAGAAAAGTTTCGTGATGGCCTGCGCGTCTATCTCAAGGAGCACCCCTATGCCAACGCGGATTGGAGCGATCTCGTTCACGCTTTCGAAACGGTATCTGGGAAGCCGCTGCAAGGTTGGGCTGAGATGTGGATTCGCCATCGCGGTATGCCGCAGGTGGATCTGGCGTGGTCATGCGACGCGCGGGGCCACGTAGAGCACGCCTCCGTCACGCAACACGACGTTCTCGGTGAAGGCGGCATCTGGCCGATTGCCATGCAAGGGCAGATTGTCTATCCCAACGCCGCGGACATTATTTTCAATGCCGAACTCAATACAGGAAAAAAGGATCTGCCAGAATTGATCGGGCAGCGATGCCCCGATTACGTTTTTCTTAACGCGGGCGACTTTGCCTACGGACGTTTTCTGCTCGACGCGCGAAGCCGCTCGGGGGTGATAAAACATCTTGGGCGAGTGCTCTATCCGATGGATCGGACTCTGTTGTGGGGATCGCTGTGGGATTCCGTGCGCGAAGCCGAATTCGCTCCGCGCGAGTTTCTTGATCTGGCGCTTCGGCTTCTTCCGGCGGAGACCGATGAAGATCTCGCGCAAAGTTTAATCGGCCATGTGGCCACGGGCCTGCACCGTTATGTGAACAAGGACGCGCGCGCGCAAATCGTGCCGAAGGTCGAAACACTTGCAGCGGATCGCATGCTGCATTCTGAGGAGCAAGACTTTCGCATCATTTGGTTTCGCGCCCTACGCGCCATCGCGGAAAGTTCCGAGGGCCGCGCGCAACTCAAAGACTTGCTTTACGGCAAAACTTCGGTTCCTGGAGTCGAACTTCGTCCTCTCGACCGTTGGACTATGGTCACTGCGCTGATCGCTCTCAACGATCCGGATGCCAATTCTGTTCTCGCCGCCGAACAAAAACGCGACAGCACTGGCGATGGTCTCAAATATGCTTACGTAGCCCAGGCTGCTCGTCCGGACAGCGCCTCCAAACAAAAATATTTTAACGATTATTTGCACGACCCATCTCGTCCCGAAGATTGGGTTGAGCAAAGCCTCGGCGCATTCAATTATTGGAACCAAACTGAGCTTACGTTGTCCTATTTGAAGCCCGCCCTTGATGCTCTCCCTCAAATCAAGCGCGAACGCAAAATCTTTTTCGTTCTCGGCTGGCTCAACGCCTTCATTGGAGGGCAACAATTCGCGGCTGCCCAAGCCCAACTCCGGGAATTTCTCAACACTGCCGTTCTAGACCAAGATCTCCAGCTAAAAATTCTCGAAGTCTCCGATGAACTGGACCGCACAGTGAAAATTCGCCAGCGCTATCCGTGAGCTTCACGGCCTGGCGTTCGGCGAGAAAAATCCGATTGGCAAATCTCGTGCGGTTCGCAAGCCGGCGGGAGCATCCAGAATTACAGGAATCGAATTTACAACTACTGAGGCGGTAGCGATATCTCCATGCGTGCCGCCGGGAATCACGAGGCTAATGTTTGGCTGGCCTTTCAAGGCAAGAGTATCAGCGGGCTCTTTCGCGCCGACGTACATTTGCAGCTCGAGGTACACGAGTTCTTTGCCGCTGCTCAGACCGCGCGCGATTTGGTGAACGCCGGCTGCTTGCCCGGCTTCAACCGTTAAATATTCCGTTTGCACGCGTTCCGTAGCAATCTTGGGCTCAATTGTTTCCGTGATTTCATCAACAGGCAGGTTCAAGCTGTCCGCGACCATGGCGACTGACTCCGGCAAGCCCACGTGCTTGATCACGCCGGCTTTTACTTGCGCGCGAAATTCCTCTTCCGTCATGCCAGCGCCGATTTTCTTTTGCAGCGGAAGACGCCGCTTGCCACCATCAACAACGCGGACAGCTTTCGCGTGTTCGATCCGCTGGGAAACCGCCGCCAACGTGATGAGCAGCTTGTCCATCACAAAGCCCGGATTTACACCCGTTCCGACCAGTGCGACGCCCCAATCTTTCGCAGCCTTATCCAGCTGAGCGGAAAGGTCAGGATATGTCCGCAACGGATATGACAGTTCCTCGCAGGTTGAAACGATGCACGCCTCCGCTTCCAGGCACGCGAGCAACTGGTCCATCACTTTCGGTAGAGATGACGAGGTCGAGTGAATCACCACATCCGCGGCCTGCTCGAGTACTTCTTTAGCGTCCGCGGATACCTTCACGCCCCAGGGCGCATCCGTCGCCCCAGTTACTTCGCCCAGGTCGCGGCCCACTTTTGCCGGGTCCGTATCGATAGCGCCGATAATTTCAATGGCTTGCTTTTCGCGCATCAGCCGCGCAATCGACGCGCCGATCGGCCCAATGCCGTATTGGATTACTCGAATCTTCTTTTTCACGATTTCCCCCGTCAGTTCGCAGCGCGCGGCGCACACCGCGCATTTTTGCAGCAAAAGAAACCTCTACGATAATGGAATTCGCGCAGGCATTCAACGACGAACGCGACGGATCCAGCGCACAATCAACATCAAGGATGTCCACTTCGCTAGAGGGAGCCCAGCACACCTGGTTCTCAAGGTGGTAGACGAGAACGTGATCGAGGTCGCCTAATCTTGCCGATGCAAGCCGCGGGGCACATAATGGAGACGCCCCTCACATGCGCTTCTGGAGGACCACATCATGCCAGCAAAGAAATTGTCAGATGCCGAAATACAAACACTTCTTCCTAAATTGCCCGGCTGGAAAATCGCTAACGGCAAGCTACGCCGGGAATACGAATGCAAGGATTTCGTCGCGGCCTTCGGCAATATGACTCGCGTCGCACTCGTTGCCGAAGCGATGAACCACCATCCCGAATGGTTCAACGTCTGGAACAAAGTCATAATCGACCTCACCACGCACAGCGTAAAAGGCATCAGTGATTACGATTTCGTGCTCGCGGAAAAAATTGAGGAGATTTTCGTGCCTGCTCGTCCGGTTCTCGCCGGAACGGCAAGATAACGTACCCACGGCTGCGGCCCCTAGGCCAGACGCAGCCTGCTTTTGACGTTGACACCTGCGCGCCGCAGTGCTACAAAACCCGAAAGGCAAGCCCTTTGGTGGTGAGTCTCCTAGCGCATCTGAATCAGCGAGTGAGGCCGCAGACCTGCCTGGCAGGGCAGGGCTGCAAGGCCGCCTGGGGATTGTCCTGTAACACCCCACCCCACCCCGGGAGGTGAGAACCCTAGGTTTTCACCTCCTTTTTATTTTTGTTCCTATTCCGCAGCGATGTTTTTCGCTTCCGGCAATCCCAAAGCAGATCTTCTAATGTTCCGCTTTTGATAGCGGGCTAATTTCCGGTTAGCGCTTTATCAGGCATTTGCCCCCCAGGAAGAATTGTCTCCGGCGTACCTGTGCGAAACGCTGTCGCGCAATCCGCAAATCTTGGGCTCAGCTTCAGCGTTCCTTTTAGACCACGAAATCAAAACGTCTCACCAAAGGAAAATTTTCTGTGGTCCCGGCCATGGTGGATAACGGACACGAATGTTCCGGTGTCATAGGTCGCGGAGGTCCACGGCACGGTCAAAATAAAATCCGCGAACTCGCCGCAACCGTCAAAGCTGATCGTAAACGTTGCGCTGGCAGTGCCCGAAACCGCGAGATCGCCCAGCACAATGGGATAGCCACTGGGCGGCGTGACCACCGGCCTGCAACGCTCACCGCCAAACTGCTGCAGCGTGAATCCGTTGATCTGTGTGGCGTAAGCGATGCCCACGTCGCCGTTCGTTGCGGTCACGGTGAACACGCGCGTATCGTGTCGCTCACCCTTGTCATGCGAATCGGAAACGGAGAAGGACAGCCCGTATCCCGGTAACTGCGTCGGATCGACAATTCCCCAGTAAGCGGGCTTGGCTTGCAACTCTGTATCGAAGGGCAGCGGGGCATCCAGCCGGTCGATCGGGAAGCTGTCGAGCCAGGTGTCGTCGTCCGCAAAGCCCCAGAATGTGACGGCGCTTATCTTTCCCCGCAACCGTCGCAGTGCGTCAAAGTACTGCTTGTAAAGCCATCCCTGCTCCGCAATCAGCACTGGCGGCACGGTTGGCGCGTAGTTCGATGTGTTATCGCCGGCGTTGTAAACGTTGACGTCCATTTCGGTGACTTGCTGATCGAGATCCCGGAAATTCTCGTGAATCGTGTCGATCGCCTGAACGATCGCGTCTGCGGACGGATAGTTGATGTCGTTATGCATTTCATGTCCGAGACCATCCAATGGAATACCACGCTCGCGCAGATCGCGAATCACCCGAACTAGACACGCCAGCCGGTCCGGATCGGTCGTGCTGTAATCGTTGATGAACAATTCTGTTCCCTTAGGCGCGTACTCTCGGGCAGCCTGTAGGGCAACATCGATATAGCCCTTGCCGAGCACCTGGTAGAACGGCCCATGAAAGAGACAATCGGGTTGTGTGGGATCGATCGGTTCGTTCACGACATCCCAGGCATACACCGCAGTGCCGAAATGCTGCACCTCGCTTTGTATGTGCTCCTGAATGTTCGCAGTCACCGTAGCCTGATTGGCGGCCGAATTAGTGCCGTCTCCCGTGGCATATGAGGGAGTCTGTTCACCCGTCGACCACACCAGATTGTGCCCTCGCACGTGCATCTCGTTGCACACCGCCATCCCCACTTCGCTGTCGGCGTTTTCGTACGTGTAGGTACCCAAGGTGGCTTCCACCGAGCCCCACTTCATGTCGTTTCCTGAAGTGATGCTGTCGAAGTGCTTCGTCAAGAGCTGGTTGTGCGGTCCCGAAAGATCCGTCAAATCCACCTCTGCGCCCACCCGGAAGAACGGCGCGAGCGTCTGGAAAATCGAGGCAAGGTTAGGCTGAATGGTCGGCGGCGGAACGTAGGTGAGCTGGAAGTCGTCAACATAGAACGACACTAGATCGTTGCCCGAGGCCGGAACGGTCTGCAAATACAAATACGCAGCGCCCGGATCGTAGTTGTTGGACATGTTGTACCGCATCACGCTGATTTGGTGCCAGGCCCCGTCGGCAGGAATGGTCACGCCCGGGTATGCCGTCATGCTTGGATAGCTGGGGTTGCCATCGAGCGTAGTTTGCAAGCTCATGTTGAGGATGTGACTCGAACCGTCCGTCGGCGTCAGCATCACCCACACGCTGGCGTTGTATACCGACCCGATGTACATCTTGTCGCTGACATTGATTTGTGGCCCGTCGTGATTGGCGACTCGCCCGGTGACTAGCAGGCTATGCGTGCCGCCGTGCGCCTCCGCCGTCGTATTGGTAATCGTGGAAGCACCCGTACGCGAACTCCACCCGTCCAAACCGCCATCCTCGAACGTCGTGCTGATCCCGCTGTTGTCCTGCTGGCTCAGGCTCGGCGGTGGCGGCGAGAGCTCTCCGATGCTCACGTCGTCAATATAGAAAGAATCCGTCGCGCTGCTCGACTGGATATAAAGGACCAGGCTCGACGGGGGACCAGGCAAATTGCTGAAGCTGAGTGTGCCCTGCACTTTGGTCCACGCCGTGCTCGAAAGCGCCCCGGACGTCGCCAGATTGCTGTACGAGCCCGAGGTGTTCGCGCAGTTCGTGGTCTTGGTCGAAAGGGTCGCCGTTGGATTGCTGCTGTCCGGTGCTGCCAGCAACACGTACGCTGTAATCTGATAAGTCGCTCCCGCCACCACCTTGTTCACGCTCAACAGGTTTAGGCTCGGCCCCATGTAACCCGCTGTGCGGTTCGTAACAAGAAGGCTGCGCGCATCCCCGCTCGGGTCGACAATCGGGGGAACGCTATTCGCAAGCGACGCGGAACCAAATGGCGTCCAACCATCCAGGCCGCCATCCGCGAAAGTGTACGTGGCTATCGGCGTTCCGCCCGGCGGCGGAGCCGTCTCCGTAATCACCACTTCGTCCAAATAGAACGATTGCGCTGTGGTCGCTCCCACCAGCTGCGCGTAAAGCGTCAGTCCTGTTTCCGTGGTGCTGACCGTGTAGCTCCCGCCAATTTGCGCCCATCCAGAACTCGACACCGGCACTTGGTAGGTTCCTATAGTGTCGTAGCACGTCCCGCCGGAACAGCTCGGATCACTGCGCTTGATCGTGAAGTTTGCGTTCGTTGCCGATTCGCCGCTCGTGAGGATTACGTATCCCGTGATCGTGTACGTTGCTCCCGCCTGCAGCACGCCATTTAGCGCAATTGACGGCCCACCCGCGCCGCTCGAATTCGTCGTGGTCAGCAAACTGTACGATCCAGAATACGCCGCAGCATTTGTCGCCACCGGTGTGGTCGCACCATTGAATGACGTCCAGCCATCGGCCGTTACGTCTTCAAAGCTGTACGTCACCACCGTTTGCGCGCCTGCGCCTCCAGCGCACAGGAGCGCGAAAACAAGAATCAGAGAACCGATACGCACGATTTGATTTGCGAATACTACTGACGACAGCTTGCGAGAGGACCGGAGCATGGCGATTCTCCTTTTACAAACACGACGGCCCGAAACCGCCTATCGTGTACGTTAACGACGAATGTCGTGGTTAATACATAGATTAGGTACTTCCAAGGGAACCCACTTCGACGAACGACCGCCCTAAGCTACACCCGCCGTATAGTCGTGTGTCAAGCTGCTTATTTTTTGGGAGCAGTCCTTGCTTGTGCAGATCCTGGCTTCCGGTTACTCACGCGTGAATCCGACGATACTTCCGACCAGATAACCGATCCTTCGGGCTCTACTAATCAGAACCTACTCAGATCAATGCTTCGGGCGGGGATTTCGCTCGCGATTTTCTGGTCTACTAGGATTTAGAGGTACTCGAAGATTGGGCCGAAGTAAGGTCGCCTGGCATTCTTCGGCGGCGAGCGCAGCCGATTCTTCGTCGATTGCGCTTTAAGGTCGGGCCTGTTGGCCCTTGGAAGCGCTCGGAGTCAGTCTTCGGACGACAAATTCTTGAAGGATATTGGCGGCGGCACTTTCGCCAATTCCAATGAGCGCGTTTTCGAACGTTAACGCCGCTCCGTTGCGGTCTTGCGGTGGATAATAAAGATTCGAGATCCCGCCTGCGGCGAGACCTCCGAGGATTCCCGAATAATTGGCCTGCCAGCGTTTATTGTCGCCCTTGCAGATCACGGCATTGGCAATCGCGTACAGAATCCTCGACCGCGTACTGCCGGTTCCCTTGTAAAAATAGCGCGGATCTTGTTTAAAGAGCGACGGCAGGATTGCTCCTCCGATGAAGGTACCTATCGTTAGGTTGGCATAGGAAGCGCCGTACCGCTTCGCATAGCCTTGGGCGCCTTGGCCGTATCCGCTGAAATCGTTCTGCGCTTGTTGAATCCCGGCCGTGGCTCCGGTCAGGCCGAACGTCACTGGATCCACGGACGTCTTCCAGGCCAGCTCGAATTTTTGCTTCGGTGAGAGAGAAGCTGCGTTGGAAACGTAGCTGACATAGAAATTTGGAATGAAGCCGAGCACGCGCTGCTTCTCTTGCTCTTTGATCTCGTCTTCAGCCACTTCAACAGTATTAGGTACGACGCGCACTTCAGTGACGGCGGTAGCAATCGCTAATGTTGTCTGCGGGACGGTGTAAACCTCGCCCGGACTCAGAACGCCGGAGATTGTTTGCGTCGCGAAACCCGGCAATGTAATGGTGAGTTGGAAGAGTCCAGGAGTAACGTTGGGTAGGAAAAATTGACCTTCGCCGTCGGAGGACGCTTCTTGGTTTTGGGAGGCATCGTCACGCGTCAACTTCACACAAGCTCCGACGATGATGTTGCCCGTTCGGTCTACCACGCTTCCGCGGATACTTCCGGAGGACTGCGGCTCGCTCGACGACCCGCGGGTTGATGAGTCTGCTGCCGAGGCGCCAGCTGCGCCGCTCCCCACTCCAGCGGCGACAGGAGGCTCTTGAGACTGGGCACGAGACGCAATGCCGCAGAGCAAAATACCCAAGCTCAGCTGTGCCACCTTGGTCCTGAATCTAGGCATAGTTATCGCTGTGCGTCCATTATGATGCTCAATCGAGGGTTTTTGGATTCCCGGTAAGCCTGACGTTTTATGAGTTACCTGTACTGCTTGCCAGTCCTCTCAAACCCAGTTACGCGATAACCTTACCAAACATCCGAAGCGGGCCGGTTCTCCTGATAAGCGTATCGAATTTGTATTTCTGCACACAAGTCCACGGATAATCAGATGGATGCTTGGCAGTGGCAAAAGTCGGCATCATTGCGGAAACTGAGCAGCTGCAAGGATCCTCACGTCCTTGCCTCTTATTGCCCCTTGGTTAAGATATAGTTCCCACTTTGTTGGAATCCGGAATGTCAACGCCGCCACCTCTCTTATCTCTGCATGATGTCACTGTGGTGCGCCGAGAGTCCGCCGAACGGCCGGCTCTGGATGGCGTATCGCTACGCATCGAGGCCGGCGAACATGTTTGCATTCTAGGACCCAACGGGTGTGGCAAATCAACGCTGATTAAAACGATTACGCGCGAGTGTTACCCCGTGGCGCGGGAAGGATCTTCGATTTCGATTTTGGGCCGCGAACGCTGGAACATCTTCGAGTTGCGTTCGCGGCTGGGGATTGTCTCGCCAGATCTCCTCGCCTCCTGCACTACCGACGCCACCGGGCGCGATGTTGTGCTTTCAGGATTTTTTAGCAGCACTCGGATTTTTCCCCATCACCATCCTGACCCTGAACACCTGGCGCGCGCGGAGGCTACCCTAGAGCGGCTGGGGATTGCACATCTGGCCCATCGAGCTGTTTCGCAAATGTCTTCCGGCGAAGCCAAGCGCACGCTGATTGCGCGGGCACTGGTGCACGATCCGCAAACGCTGCTGTTCGATGAGCCCAGCAATGCGCTGGACATCGCCGCGCAATTTCAACTGCGAGACACGATGCGGGAGTTGGCGCAAAGCGGGCTCGGCATTTTGCTGGTCACTCACCATGTCGCCGAAATTATTCCGGAAATCGAACGCATAGTACTTCTACGAGAGGGCCGCGTTCTAGCCGATGGCGGGAAGCGGGAAATTCTAACGGCCGAGCGTTTATCGTCGCTCTTTGGCGTGCCTGTCCGTCTAGTACAACACGATGGCTATTTTCATTTGTATTAAGCGATAGAGGATTCCGCGGCTGGTGCCTTGCTGATCTTGCGCGCGCACCAGCGCCATAGTCCGTGCACGCCGATGACGGCCAGAAGGAGCACTACCGGATCGATCGGGTGACGGTAGCGCAGCGAGGTGTGCGTAACGTAGTAGAGCAGCGGAAAGAGGATGGGAATGGCCACGACCGGTAATGCATAGCTGTTCTTTGTCGCGAGAAGCACAATGACGCCGAGAAACGCGCAGAGCGGCGCCAAGTCATTGCACAGAAGGATTAGTCGCAACCAAAGCGAATCTGCTTGACGAAATGCAGCCAACGGACTCGACGTACCTGTCCAAAAATCTACAAATCGCTGCGAAATGAGCCAGAGCTCGATTCGTGGATGCTCCACTATAAATGCCTCAGCTTTTCTTTTTTCTTCTTCCATGAAGGCAGTCTCACCCATGTGAAGATAGCGAAAGATTTCGCGGTCTTGGGTGATCGCGCCGGGCCGAGACCTGTGCTGGTCGTCGTAGTTCTCGTTATTGCCGATGTACAGCTCGAACGCAAAATTGGAACGCAGCGGGATGAATTTGTGGAATTGAACGTAATTGCGAATAGTCCAGGGTAAACACCAGAGCAGAGCAAGGGCCGCGGCTAGAACTGGCCGCATGAGCCACGACGCCGCGTGAGCTCGATCCCGAATACGGTATGCAGCCCAGGCCAGCAGCTCAGGAAAAAGCAGAGCGATGGCGGGATTGGTAAGCAGCGCGAAGCCCCACAACAGGCCGTAGAGGGACCAGTCGCGGACGCGCCGGGATTCCGCAAGCTCGAGCGTAGCCCACAGCAGAGTTGCCACCAATAGCGCCGATAAAGATGTGTCCCATATCCATTCAAACGGAATGATCACCGCGTTGGGGAAGATAGCCCACAACCACGCGGCAGCGCTGCCGACGCCAATTCCAGCGATGCGCTTGCCCGTATAGAAAATGGGCACGCAGGCGCCCGCGGAAAACAGAATGTTGAGAGAAAGCGCGGCAAAAAAAGAAGGTAGCGAGTAGATGCCAAACAACTTGAAAATGCCCGCGAGAATATAAGGATAAACAGGGGCAAGCCAAGCGGTTGGGCCGGAATCCCTTTGAAACGGTGAAGAGTATCCTTTTCCGCTGGCAATCGAATAGGCGATATGGCCCGTTTCGGTTTGAAACGGAACGATGCTCAATACTTGCGCGGATATTTGGCGTTCTTCAAACCATTCAAACGCAACGCGCGCAGCCAGTGCAACAACGACGATAAGCAACAAAGACGTCGCGGCTTTTCGCAGAGCGTTTTCCACGGGCTTTTGTTTCTCCCAAAAATCGGAAAGATTCTCTCATGGGAATGCCGTCGCCTGACGCCTAGCTTTTGAAGACGCGAGAATCCTGCCTCAATGTTCGGCTGTACCCGGCGGAGAAGTAACTGCTATTTGGTGATGCGGGAGGTTGAGAGCGGACGTGCATCCGGATGCTTCGACGTCCAGTCTTCCGGAGGAAACGCGACGCGCCAGAAGGTAGGGCGCGGCTCAGAGAACTCCAACCCAATTTCGGCCTTGCCTCCGCGTACGGGACCAAGAAATACCACATGGCACTCTTGCTCTTCCTGGGTGCGCTTGTGCTGCATCATCACTTTGCTGCCGCTGGTCACGCGAGCGTTCACGAGGATCAAGGCGCCATGCGCGTTGATGGCCAGCGTCTCAGTTTCTTCCTCGAACGCATTGCCTTGCGAGTCCTTTCCACGAACGCGGACGGCGACTTGCATCAGCACGCGCTGGCTGCGGCGACGCACCGCAGGTGTTCCAGTCGTATTCGGGGGTTGCGACATACCACCTCTCTCGGTCAACTATACCCGGCCAAGCCAGATTGTCGAGCGACAACGCCGGAATAGGTACTAAATCGTGATATTGCAAGTTGTTTTTCTTGAGGGCCCATTTTGGTCTTGGATTTGAGGTTGGCTCTTAGCTCCGCTGATCCATAGGCACGTAGTGGCGCGTGTCGTGGCCGAGATAGATTTGGCGCGGGCGGGCAATTTTCTGCTCGGGGTCGAGGAGCATTTCTTGCCACTGGGCGATCCAGCCGGAAGTGCGCGGAATCGCAAAGAGTACCGGGAACATGGAGATTGGGAATCCCATCGATTGGTAAATCAATCCGGTATAGAAGTCCACGTTGGGATACAGCTTGCGCTTAACGAAATATTCATCCTCGAGGGCGATGCGTTCGCACTCCAGAGCGATTTCTAGCAGCGGATTCTTACCCATCAATTCGAAAACTTCATAGGCCACGCGCTTGATGATGCGGGCGCGCGGATCATAATGCTTATATACGCGGTGACCAAATCCCATGAGCTTGGTCTCGCCGGCTTTCACGCGCTTGATAAAGTCCGGCACTTTTTGAACGGAGCCGATCTCCAGCAACATGTGAAGCACTTCTTCGTTGGCGCCGCCATGGAGCGGCCCATACAATGCCGCAATGGCCGCCGCCGTAGCCGAATAGGGATCGACGTGCGAGCTGCCGACTCCCCGAATGGTGTTGGTCGAACAGTTCTGCTCGTGATCCGCGTGGAGAATAAAAAGAATGTCGAGAGCGCGTTCGAGAGTTGGGTTCGGGCGGTACTTCGTCTCCGTAGTCCGGAAAAGCATATTCAGAAAATTACCGGGATAGCTGAGTTCATTGTCCGGGTAGACGAACGGCATCCCCAGAGTGTGCCGGTAAGAAAACGCCGCAATCGTGGGCATCTTGCCGACCAAGCGGTAGGTCTGCTTGCGGCGCGATTCCGCGTCAAAAATATCTTTCGCATCATGATAGAAGGTCGAAAGCGCCGCGATCGTCGAAATCATCATCCCCATCGGGTGCGCATCGTAGTGAAACCCATCCAGGAATTTCTTGATGCTCTCGTGGATGAAGGTGTGATGCGTTACGTTGTACGTCCACTCCTTGAGTTGTGGCGCGGTGGGCAGTTCTCCATGTAGCAACAGAAAAGCCGTTTCGAGATAGGTACTTTTCTCGGCGAGATCTTCGATCGGGTAGCCACGGTAGCGCAGGATGCCGGCGTCGCCATCTATAAAAGTGATTTTGCTGATGCAGGACGCCGTGTTGTTGTACGCCGGGTCGTAACTCATCATGCCGAATTCGGTGGGATCTACTTTGATCTGCCGGAGGTCCATGGCCCGGATGGTGCCGTTGGTTATGGGAATTTCATAGGACTTACCGGTGCGGTTATCCGTGACGGTCATCGTTTCGCGGGGCGCGGCGGCACCTTCGGGTTTTCTCGATTGCGTTGCGGACGGCGCGGAATCCATTGGGCGATCCTCGGAGACAGAGACAGCGAATGGCTGTGACTAAACAAGTCTATACCAAAGGGAGGCCGCCGGGAATGGGACGGAAGTACCTCTAACTGCAAGTAGATGCTGGCCTTGTGGAAAAAGAGGAGAGGCGTGTTAGCAAGGAAACAGACGGTCTAAATGCGCCTCTTGATAATAGTCGTTATAACGAATATTATGTGTCTGTCAAACCAAGGAGGTGGACCATGATCGATATCCGCAAAAGCCAGGAACGCGGCCATTTCAACCACGGCTGGCTGGATACTTATTTCACGTTTTCGTTTGCAGACTATTACGATCCCAAGCATGTCCAATTCCGTACGCTGCGCGTCTTGAATGACGACCGTGTCGCGCCCGGCGAGGGCTTCCCCACGCACCCGCACCGTGACATGGAAATCTTCACCTATGTGCTCGATGGCGCGCTGGAACACCGCGACAGCATGGGCACCGGTTCCGTGATCCGTCCTGGCGATGTGCAGTACATGAGCGCAGGCTCCGGCGTGACGCATAGCGAATTCAACGCGTCCAAGACCGAGCCCGTGCACCTGCTGCAAATCTGGATGTTTCCGGAACAGAAGGGCCTGAAGCCGGTCTACGGCCAAAAGAACTTCAGCGGAGAAGAGAAGCGCGGCAAGCTGCGGCTGGTTGCGTCACCGGATGGACGCGACGGCTCGGTGAAGATCCGCCAGGACAATGAACTCTACGCGACGCTGCTAAGCAAAGGCGAAGCAGTGAAGCACGAGCTCAAGCCAGAGCGCCATGCCTACGTGCAAGTCGCGCGCGGCAGCGTGAAGCTCAACGGCACAAAGTTAGAAGAAGGCGATGGCGCAGCCATCTCGGCGGAAGAAACCGTCGAACTCATCGGTGTCGACAACGCTGAAGTGCTGCTCTTCGACCTGGCATAAGCCCAGCTGCAATTGCTGAAAAATGGAACGCGCAGGATCTGCCAGTAAGAAGCAGTTCCTGCGCGTTTTTTTATGTGCTGCGGATTATTCGTAACGCAACGCCACCATCGGATCCACGCGCATGGCGCGGCGCGCGGGCAGATATCCCGCGAGAAACGCCACCGCCGAAAGCACGCCGATAGACACCAGCAATGTCACTGTGTCGCGTGCGGCAAGCCCAAACAGCATTTTCTGGAGAATTCCCACGGTCGCCAGGGAAATGCACACACCTGCCGTTACGCCACCCGCAAGCACTAGGACAACGTCGCGCATCACCAAACCGAGAATCGAGTTTTGCGGGGCCCCGAGCACCATGCGGATTCCAAATTCGCGCTGCCGCTGCGCTACCAAATAACTTAGTGCGCCGTAGAGCCCGATCATCGCAAGCAATAGAGCCAAGCCGCCAAAGAATGTCGACAGCGTGGCGAGCAGCCTCTCCTGGATCAAGGAATCGTCGATTTGTTCGGCCAACGTACCGAACTCCAGCGGAATCGCTTTGCTTACCCCAGAAATGGCCTCCTGCACGGAAGGTATCAGGGCCGAAGGACGCGCACCTGTTCGCAGTTCGAACGACTGCTCATCCGCGAGCTCGGGTATTTGCGCAACCGGAAAGAACGCCGTCGGGGAGTTATCCTCGCGGACCGTTTCGTACTTTGCATCTTTCACCACACCCACGATTTCAATGGACGGAGCGGATTTTCCAGGGTCCGGCTGTACTTTGAAATACTTGCCAAGTGCATCGGCGTTTGGAAAGAATCGCCGAGCGAGAGATTCATTTACGATGGCCACCAAAGGCGCCGCCTGGGTGTCATGGCCGTTGAAATTTCGGCCGGCGAGAAGTGGTGTGCGCATCGTCTCAAAGTATGTGGGCGAGATGTAATTGAAAAAGGCGAGGGCCCTGTCTCCTGTCGGCGGATTCGGGGTGTCCGCCTGAAGGAAATTGTTCCACGTGAAATTGCTCAACGGCGTCATGATCGACCGGCTCGCAGAGACGACGCCGGGAAGCGTGCTCAGTCGGTTCTCGATTTCTTCGAACATCGCAGGCTGCCGCTCTGGCGGCACTTTGGCGTTGTGCATATTGGCATGCACGATGAGGACGTTGTTGCGGTCGAAGCCAATATCCAGAGTGACCAGTTTCACGAGGCTGCGCAGAAAGAGCCCGCTGGCCACAAGCAAGACGAGTGACAGCGCCACCTGCGACGCGACAATCCATTTTCCCGGGCGGAACCTGGCATGGCTCTCGGGGTCGGCTGCCTGACTGCCTTTCATCGCGGAGGTCAAGGACACGCGGGTCGAACGGAAGGCTGGCAGCACGCCGAAGAGGAGTCCTGTGAAGACGGCAATCCCAGCTGTGAAGCTCAAGACTCGCCAATCAGGGGACAGGTCGAGGAACACTTTGTTTTCCCCCGTGGAAATGTAACGCACGAGTAGCGATGTCCCCCAGCGGGAGAAGAAAACTCCAAGGACTGCGCCTGCCGTCGAAAGTAGGACACATTCTGTCAGCAATTGGCGAATCAGCCGGGCTCGCGAAGCGCCGAGGGCTTTTCGTACGGCAATTTCCTTATGGCGCGCGGTCGCCCGCGCCATCATCAGGCTCGCGATATTGGCGCAAGCGATAAGCAGCACGAGCCCTACGACTCCCATCAAAATATTTAGAGGCTCCTGAAATTGGCGGCGCAAATAGGAGGTCCCCGTTGCGGCCGAAACCGTCTCGAGTGAGCTCTTAAGGTAATCCTTCTGTTCTTTAGGCTCGTAGTCTTGCGGCAACGTTGCCACAAAGATCTGAGGCGAAATAACACCAAGGCGCGCCTTCACTTGGTCGGGGCCGACGCCGGGCTTGCTGCGCGCCATCACCTTTAGCCACCACCAAGATCGCCGGTCGAGCCGCGATGTTGGGCCATCGAATTGCGCAGCGGCGCAAACGGGAATCGCCACATCAAATTTGCTGCCCACATCCACGCCATAAAATCCCGGCGCGCTTACCCCAATGATCTCGAAGGGGTGATTGTCGAGAGATAATGCGCTGCCTATGGCGCTCTGCGTTCCGCCGAAGTGTTCCTGCCAGAAGCCATAACTCAACACTGCTACGCCCGAGCAGCCGCGCCTGTCATCTGTTGAAGTGATCATGCGGCCCGCGGCAGGAGCGACAGATAGCGTCGCGAAGTAATCGCCGCTTGCATAAATGCCCTTTACATTGTGCACGGCCCCGCCCCGCGAAAGATCGAACTGGGTCGAGCTCCAAGAAAAGATGCCCGAGAACACGTCCTGGCGGTTTCGCACTTCTTCCCAAATGGGATTTGTGAACGAGGGACTCAATTCGTCAGTCCCCCCGCGGAAACTTCGCATCTTTACTTGGACCAGTTCCTCGGGCTTTTGCACGGGAAGCATTCGCAGCATGACGGCGTCAATCAAACTGAAGATGGCTGTGTTCGCGCCGATGCCGAGGGCGAGTGAGAGGATCGCCACGCAGGAGATGACCGGCGTACGGCCGAGAATTCGCAGACCGTAGCGAATATCTTGAAACAGTGTCTCGATAAGATTTACGCCGCGTACGTCGCGGATCTCTTCCTTGAGCTGTTCGTGCCCGCCAAATTCGAGGCGAGCGCGACGCGTGGCTTCGTCGCGCGTGCGCCCTGATTTGATGTGCTTCTCCACTTGTTGATCGAAGTGGAAGCGCAGCTCCGCGTCCGCTTCCGATTCAACGGCATCGCGGCGAAACAGCGAACGAAGACGGAACAATAGATCGTTGAACATGGTGCCTCCTACGCCGTCTCCAGAATCTGCGCGACCGCAGCCGCCAGTTTTTTCCAGGAATCTTTTTCAAGCTCAAGCTGCTTGCGGCCAGTCTTGGTCAGCTCGTAATATTTCGCGCGCCTGTTGTTCTCGGATGTGCCCCATTTCGCTTTGATCCAGCCGCGCCGCTCCAGCCGGTGCAGCGCCGGATACAGCGAGCCTTGTTGGATCAGCAGCACGTCGCTCGAGATCTGATGGATGCGCTCGGAAATGGCCCAGCCGTGCTGCGGCTCCAGAGCCAGCGTGCGAAGGATAAGCAGGTCCAGCGTCCCCTGCGGAAGTTCAATTCTCTTTTGCGCCATCAATAGTGTCCCCTGTCGCTTCGACAAGAGACATTACCCTCACTCTTGTCGAAGTGCAAGGGGAAACATGGATTCATGGGGAAGTAGGCTCGCGGCGCGACCGCCGGGTAGCACAGGCACTCCTGCCTGCGCGGTTTGTGACTACTAATTGTCCGGGCTTATTTTGTGGATCCCAGGTTTGGGTGTAGCGCCGGCTTCCAAGCCGGCCGTCTTACCCGATTTCCCGTCGTTTCTCACCCACGCGTACGCTGGAACTCGTGCATGAAACACGTGAGAGCTTCGACGGCGCCCACCGTAACAGCGTTGTAAAGCGAGACACGCATCCCACCCACCGACCGGTGCCCCGGCGTGCCGACGAGTCCCGCTTCCGCAGCTTCCACAGCGAATTGCTTCTCGATATCTTCATTCCCGCCGGCGACGCGAAAAACCACGTTCATTTTCGACCGCGAAGAATTTTCAACCGGGCAGCGGTAGAAACCGTTGCTCGCCTCGATCGTTTCGTAAAGAAGCTTCGCCTTGGTGTTATTGCGCTTTTCGATCGCGGTGATGCCGCCTTCGGCATCGATCCATTCCATCACCAAGCCAACAATGTAAATCGCGAACGTCGGCGGCGTGTTGTATAGCGACTTTTCTTTGATAAACGTGCGGTATTGCAGAATCGTCGGCAAATTCTTGTCCGCCCGTTCCGCGAGATCTTTGCGGATGATCGCGACCGTGACGCCGCTCGGCCCAAGATTTTTCTGTGCGCCTGCAAAAATCAGCCCGAATTTCTTCACGTCAATGGGTTTCGAAGCAATGTCCGAAGACATATCCGCGACAAGCGGCGCGTTGCCGCTTTCGGGCAGTTCCGTCCACTGTGTGCCTTCTATCGTGTTGTTCGTGCACATGTGCACGTAAGAAGCGTCGGGCGAGTACTTGATTTCGTCCTTGCGTGGAAGCCGCGCGAATTTGTCCGCTTCTGTCGACGCCGCAACGTTGTGCAGAATCCCTTTTTTCAACTCGCCCAGCGCCTTCGCCGTCCAAGTCCCCGTATGAATCAGGTCCACGGGCTTTCCGGGCAGACACAGGTTCATCGGCGCCATCGTGAACTGCATGCTCCCGCCGCCCTGCAAGAACAGCACAGCATAGTCGTCAGGAATGGCGAGGTGCTTACGCAATCCTGCTTCCGCCGCCGCGTTAATACTCTCGAATTCCGGCGAACGGTGACTCATCTCCATCACCGACATCCCGCTCCCGCGCCAATCAAGCAGCTCTTCTTTAATCCGCTCGAGCACGGGCAACGGCAAAGCCCCCGGCCCAGCGTTGAAATTATGTACGCGATTCGCAGCGCGCTCTGAAGCTGTGGATGTACTCACCTGATCAATCCTCTCTTACGGGTAGCCGGACTGCTCCGGCCCAATTGGCCAGCACTAAAGGATAGCAGATGTTGAATAACGGCCAAGCGCTGTGACACGGCCGAAATGCTAGTTTTGGTTTGCTTTTTTCGGCGTGGCCAGATCGCACGCAGCCCACCAGGAGTGGGTCTGGCGCTCAACTGCGTTGTAATGGAGGTATTCGCAAGAGCTTCCGTTTCGCTTGCCAGTCCATTCCGGCGGTGACCCATCGATCGGACAGACATTTTTGCCGGAGCGTTCCCCCCTGCAAGCCGTAGCGGACATCACAATCATGAACAGCACAATTAAAGTGCATCCGCGTTTCACTTCACGCGACCTCCGCAATCGCGAACTCGACGCGCCGGCGCATCGGATCGATCCGTTCGGCACGGACGCGTACGCGATCACCGTGGTGCCAGGCAAGTTCTTTCGGTTTTGCGCCTCGTCCTCGCCGCGAACCAGGCGCACCTCGCCGTCCTTCGCCTCCGGACAGCGCAACAATGGCATGATCGCGTTCGCGGAACACAACGCGCGTGCCAGCGGCATCTTCAAGAGCGTTGATCGGCAACAACCCTTCCACGAAAACTTCAAACAGCTCGACAAAACATCCAAATTTCTGCACCGAAATGATCAGCGCATCGTACTCCTCGCCGAGATGCGCTTCCATAAACTGCGCTGTCTTCCAGTCCATCAACTCACGCTCGGCTCCATTAGCGCGTCGTTCGGCCTCCGAAGTTTCCGAAGCAATTTCTTCAAGCTGCGTTTGCGAATAGAGCGTGGCTTCCACGCCCCGCGCGGCATGACTGGCCACAGGTGCAGTCACTTGTGGATGCTCGAGAGCCCACTTCAATACGCGATGAACGATCAAGTCGGGATACCGCCGGATCGGCGAAGTAAAATGCGTATACTCGTCAAATCCTAAAGCAAAATGCCCAAGCGGCTCTGCAGCGTAACGCGCCTGCTTCAACGAGCGCAGCATCAAGTAAGAAACGATGCGTTCTTCGGGCTTGCCTGCCAATTTGCGCAGCAATCTTTGATAATGCTGCGGCGTAATCTTCAGCTCCATAGCCCCGGGCAGTGCCACTTTCATCCCTCGCTCGCGCCCGTGGCCATAAGAATCCGGCCGCCCCGCTTTTGCCGGCGCCGGCACACGCCCATGCCGCACCGCGACTTCACGCTGATGCAAATCCGCAACGCCGAGCGAGTAACCAAACGCCCCCGCCAGTGCTTCAAACTCCAGTACTTTCCGCGCATCCGGTTTTTCGTGCACACGGTGCAACGCGGCAATTCCGCGCTTCAGCAAATACCCGTCCACCGCGCGGTTTGCGGCCAACATAAACTCTTCGATCAGCCGGTGCGCAATATTTCGCTCGCTACGGACGATGTTCGTCATGCGCTGCTGCTCGTCAAACTCAATCACTGGCTCCGGCAAATCAAAATCAATCGAGCCATGTTCGTTGCGCCGCTTGTTCAATAGCAGCGCCAACTCTTTCATATCGCGAAAATGGCCGGCCAAGCCCGCGTAGCGCACCGTGGCATCCGCGTCGCCCTCGATCACTTTATTTACATCCGTGTGGGTCATCCGCTCGGCCGAGCGAATCACGCCCGAAGTCATCCGCGAACTCTGCATGTTTCCCGCGCCATCAAATTCCATCAGCGCGCTCATCACCAGCCGCTCCTCCCGCGGCTTCAGCGAGCACATCCCATTCGAAAGCGCCTCAGGCAGCATCGGAACCGCGCGGTCCGGAAAATATACCGAGGTCCCGCGCAGCCGCGCTTCTTGATCCAGCGCCGTCCCCGTTCGAACGTAATGCGCTACGTCGGCAATATGTACTTGAAGGCTCCAGCCCCCATCCGCGCGCCGCTCCACATAAACGGCATCATCAAAATCGCGCGCCGTCTCTCCATCAATGGTCACTATCGGCAGATGACGAAAATCCTCGCGTCCTCCGCGCTCGGTTTCGCTCACCGGCTCAGCGCGCCGCTCCGCTTCCTCCAAAACAGCGTGAGAAAATTCATGCGGCAGATGATGCTTGCGAATGATGATCTCGATGTCCACGCCGAGATCCCCGGGCCGCCCTAGAATCTCGATCACGCGTCCTGTCGCAGCCGCTCCGCCGCGCGGATAGCGCAACAGCTCCACGTTCACCACCGCCCCATCCAGTTCAGGCAACTGTGGCAACCGCTTGCCTCGCGCGTCTCCGTCTTTCGCATCGCCCCCCA
>Ga0210391_10000892_pt1 | contig 28803 bp, 22 predicted proteins | sample IncBWC12OmetaG_FD_160573 | JGI IMG/M metagenome (GOLD analysis project Ga0210391, IMG submission 160573) | Forest soil microbial communities from Barre Woods Harvard Forest LTER site, Petersham, Massachusetts, United States - Inc-BW-C-12-O ... | reverse complement strand
GGAAGAACACTTCACCGAGCCCCGGCCCCGCTTTAACGAAGCTTCGCTGGTGAAAGAGCTGGAAGAACGCGGAATTGGGCGTCCTTCTACATACGCCACCATCATTAATACGATTCAGGAACGCGAGTACGTACAGAAGGTGGGAACCGGCAGAGGGGCAAAATTTGTCCCCACCGAGATCGGCTTTGTGGTCACCGATCTGCTGGTCGCCAACTTCCCCTATATCTTCGACCCGCAATACACCGCCAGGCTGGAGGAAGAGCTGGACGACATCGAAGACGGCAAGGAAGTGTGGACCACCTTGCTGGGCGCCTTCTACGGGCACTTCGAAAAAGAGCTGGCGCATGCCGGCAAGCACATGGAAAACATCAAGCGGATGGAAAAGCCGACAGACGAGAAGTGCGACGTCTGTGGGTCGCCGCTGGTGTTGAAGTGGGGAAAGTTTGGCAGCTTCTTCGCTTGCAGTACCTACAACAAGAAAGACCCGGCCAGTTGCACCTTCACCAAAGAGAACTTTGCTGCCAAACCGGAGATGAATGCCCAGGAAGGGGAGGATCAGGCGGAAGAATATTGCGAAGCGTGCGGCCGCGTGATGGTGCTGAAGCGGGGACGCTTCGGTGCGTTCATGGCGTGTCCCGGTTACAGCGAAGACCCGCCTTGCAAGACGACCCGCAAGCTGACCCAGAAACAGCAGCAGAAGGCGCCCGTGCCATTGGAGGAGAACTGCCCCAAGTGCGGACTGCAGCTGGTCCTGCGCAATGGCCAGTATGGAGAGTTTGTCTCCTGCAGCGGCTATCCGAAATGTAAATACATCAAGCAGAACATTATTGAAGGGATGAAGTGCCCCAAGTGCGGCGATGGAGACATCGCGGAACGCAAGGCCCGGCGGGGCAACATGTTCTACGGCTGCACCAATTATCCCAAGTGCGACTTCACTTCGAATGCCAAGCCGGTACCCGAGAAATGCCCGGAATGTGGCAGCCCGTACCTGGTCGAGAAGGTGCGCACTGGTGGAACGTATCTGGTCTGTCCTAACAACCGCAAATCTTCCGCGGAGGACGAAGCGCCGAAAAAGAAAGCGAAGAAGGGTGCAGCAGCCGAACCTGCGGACCAGGTGGTCTGTGGCTACTCGAAAAAAATTGCCGAGCCGCAGATGGAATCCATTGAGGCCATGCGCTACCAGACAAAAGCGGAAGCTCTTCCAGTCGGTTGAATCTCATCAAAGCGGGCTCTCCCTGGGGCCTTGCCATGACGCGGACCGGGGCGTACAAATCCAGAGGCGGTTGTTTTCGTTTATTCGATCGCATGGAGCAAATATGAAATTGTTTGTGGTGTTGTTAGCCCTTTCGACCGTCCCGGCGTTGGCTGCGGATATGAAGGTCTCTGGATATGTCGGGGATTCTATGTGCGGAGCCAAACACAACAGCAGCGCCCCGGATGCGGCCTGCGTTAAGAAATGCATTGACGGCGGCGCAAAACCGGTTTTTGTGGATGACGCCAAAAAAGAGGTCTACACCATCGACGACCCCGACTCGGTGAAGGGTCACGAGGGGCACCACGTCGCAGTGGTGGGCAAGGTCGACGAATCCGGCAAGACAATCCACATCTCCAAGCTCACGATGCTCAAGGACCAGGGGACACCCAGCAGCGCCTCAGAAATGCACTAAAAAACAGTTTGATCGCGAACGCCCGCGTCAGTGCTGTTGGCTCGCCGACCACTGTCTGCGGGCGTATGCCTGTGTGGCGAATAGAGTTAAGCGACAGATGCGGGACTAGTCATTGATCTGCTAAGGTGAGAGAGGGTGGGAAGGAATGCAGGATTTAACCCCAGTTATGGCAAAGGCAACCTGGAACGGCAAAGTAATAGCGGAGAGTGACACCACAGAGATGGTTGAGGGCAATATCTACTTTCCGGAGAGTTCCCTTAAGCGGGAGTATTTCCGTCCCAGCTCAACGATATCGACCTGCCCCTGGAAGGGACAAGCCCGATACTACAGTCTTCTGGTCGACGGACAAGAGAATCAGGACGCTGCCTGGTACTATCCGGATCCTAAGCCTGCAGCCCGCAATGTGAAGAATCATGTAGCCTTTTGGCGCGGAGTTGAAGTCGAAAAGTAGCCGCAAAAGGAGTCGCTGGAGCATGGCCGCCGTGCTTTTCAGCTTGATGACTTTGCCTCCCGGCGGGGTCCTGGCTGAGCAGGCGCCCGCCGTAAACTCCCCGCAGAGAGACCTGGAAGTTATACGGCGCTTGGAAGAAGAGTATTTGCGGGCTGAGATCGAAGATGACACCGCGATAGCGGGTACGATTCTTGCCGACGACTACGTAGGGCTCAAACCGGATGGGTCCACTTCCTCCAAGTCCGACGTCTTGAACCGTTTGAATCTGCATGAACGCCGTCGCCAGCCTTACCTGATCACTGCCACCAACATGCGGGAGCACCTGTTTGGCGATACTGCGGCTGTGAGCTACACCAAGGTCTACACCAAACCCGGCAGCCAGGCAGCCTACGGCGAAAACGTCCTGCATCTCCTTATTCGCCGAAACGGCGTCTGGCGCTTGCAGCTGAGCAGTCCCCTCCCCGGTCCCAAGCCCTAGAGCAAAAAACATCTCCAAGAAAGAGCCGCCGACCCGCAGATCTGTCTACTGCGCTTCGCTCCGGTCGAGATGACAAAGGGGAGAGTGGCTGCTGACCGGAAGGTCTATTGCGGCTCCTGCTCAGCAACTACTCTCCCCGGAAGCGCGGCCCTACCCTTTGTCATCTCGACCGGAGCTCCGCAGGAGCGTAGTGGAGGGATCTGCGGTCCAGCGGTCTTTCCTGGCAATGCTTTTCAGGGAGTCACAGAATCGGTTCCCCGCAGTTCTCTGCCCTGCTGTTTTTGGTTTTCCTCCGCCTATCTCTGGGATAATAAACCCACTCTGGCAGCCGCCTTGGCAGGCGGCACGCACCGCGTATCCCTCATGAAGCCACTCGTGCTTGCACTAACCCCGACGCGCAACCGTCGCCTGAATGAAGTGACAGGCATGGTGCTGCTGGTGGCCGCGAGCCTCCTTTTCCTCGCTCTTGCCTCTTACCATCCGACGGACCCATCCTTCAACACCGATGCGGTCGGGCGTCAGGCGCACAACTGGACCGGGCTGGTCGGCGCAACCCTCAGCGACATGCTCCTGCAATTCGAGGGGGTCGCCGCTTTCCTGATCCCATTTATGCTGGGCGCGCTGGGCTGGACCTGGCTGCGATCACGCCCTGCCGGGTCCCCTGCAGCAAAGATAGCGGGGGCTGCACTCTACCTGTTTTTTGCCCCAGCACTTTTCGGTCTCATACCCGGTCAGCTCCGCTGGATGCACGCGCTGCCGCTGGAGGGCCTGACCGGGCGGCTGGTCGTCGATACGCTAGTCCATTACCTCAACTTTCCCGGCGCCGCCATCGTGATCAGCAGCATGGTGCTCATCGCGCTCTACCTCTCCACCACCTTTAGCTTCAGCACCGCTCAACAGTGGACGGCGATTCGCTTTGCCTTCGCTCTGGCGTGGCGCGACCGCTTCCGTAACTGGCATGCCGCCTGGGCTAAGGCTCGGCTGGAAAAGAAGATACTGGCCAAAGCGCAGGAGCCGGAGAAAAAAATCGCCGTCAAGCGAGTGCAACCGCGGGAGGATGAAGAAGAAAGGATCCCCGCCTCACGCCGTTCTGCGTTCGCCAACTCATCGCCCGCCGAGCAGGCGCCCAGAGCCACGCCACCCCCTGAAAAGCACACCCCTTCCTTATGGAACCAGATGCCACGCACCAGCATCCCGGATCCAGAGCCTCAGGAAATGGAAGCTGACGAAGCAGGGGAGATTGCAGCCGCAGCCGCCCCGGCGGCAAAGGCTATTTCCGTAAAAGGGCGCGCCGATGCGGATGCGCGGCCGGTTACCCTGGCGCCTCGAGCGGACAGCGGGTTCCGTCTCCCTCCGAGCACACTCCTGCACCGCAGTGACGAATCGCAGATCGTGCGCGAAGATGACCTGCGCAGTCAGGCCAAGATCCTGGTCGAAAAGTGCGCTGAGTTCGACGTCTGCGGCCAGGTGGTTCAGATCAATCCCGGCCCCGTGGTCACGACCTTCGAATTCAAGCCCGAAGCAGGGGTTAAGTACAGCCGCGTGACCGGCCTGGCGGAAGATCTGTGCCTGGCGATGCGCGCCGAAAGCATTCTGATCGAGCGCATGGCCGGCAAGAGCACCGTGGGTATCCAGGTACCCAATCATGATCGGGAAACGATCTGGCTGCGGGATGTGATCGAATCGGAGAACTTTACTCAAACCAAGTCCAAGCTGACCCTGGCCATGGGCAAGGACATCAACGGACGCCTGGTGACTGCAGACCTGGCCACCATGCCCCACGTCCTGATCGCGGGTTCTACCGGCAGCGGCAAGTCAGTAGCCATCAACGCCATGATCATGTCCGTGCTGTATAAGGCGACACCGCAGCAGGTCAGGCTGATTCTGGTTGACCCCAAGCGGGTGGAACTGGGCATGTATGAGGGCATCCCTCACTTGTTCACCCCGATCATCACCGAGCCCAAACTGGCGGCCAACGCGCTACGCAATGCAGTGCGCGAGATGGAACGGCGCTTGAAGCTGCTGGCCTCGCGCAGTGTCAGGAATATCGACCAGTACAACAAGCTGTTCGACAACCAGACTCCGAGCCTGTTTGAGGAGAGCGACGCGGAGCAGCCCCTGCCACACATGATCATCATCATCGATGAGCTGGCCGACCTGATGATGTTGGATAAGGCCAACGTCGAGGAGGCGATCACCCGGCTGGCGCAGATGGCTCGCGCGGTCGGTATCCACCTCGTGCTGGCTACGCAGCGGCCGTCGGTGGACGTGATCACCGGCCTGATTAAAGCCAACGTGCCTACGCGGATCTCGTTCCGCCTGGCTACCAAGGTGGATTCGCGAACCATCCTGGACTCCAACGGAGCCGAGGCGCTGCTGGGCCGTGGCGATATGCTCTTCCTGCCACCCGGGACGTCGCGGTTGCAACGCCTGCACGCGCCGTTTGTCACCGAAAAGGAAATCGCGGCGGTGGTCGGGTTCTGGAAAGACCAGGGTGAAGCGGAGTACGTGCCAGGCTTCCTCGAGTCTCCTCGGGATGAAAAAGGGCGGGACCTGGATGCGGAGCCCGAGGACGGGGACGGTAACGACGAACTATTCGAGGATGCTGTCCGGCTGGTACTGGAATTTGGTAAAGCCTCGACTTCCCTGCTCCAGAGGCGGTTGCGGATCGGCTATGGCCGGGCGGCGCACTTGATCGACATGATGGAGCGCGACGGAATCGTAGGCCCGGCAGATGGGTCGAAGCCGCGTGAGATCCTCAAGCCGCCCGACTGGCTTAACCAGATCGAACCCGCCCTGCGGTGATCCCACCAGAGTTTTCCGAGACAACCTAGACGCCTGTTCTGACGAAACCGAGCTGCGCCGGCCCGCCTGACATTACCTCCGTGTACGTGAGTAACACTTTCGAGTGCCTTTTCCCCCAGAATGCCTTAAGCTGCAAAAGGCAGGGGCCAGGAGGCATTATCGATACCCGGCGCAAAGTTCTTGTGGTGGATGACGACGCCGTGAGCCTTGAGCTCATGGCGCTGCTGCTCGCCCACGAGGGCCACCAGGTACTTCGGGCCAACGACGCCGGAGCCGCCCTGGAATTGCTCTCCTCGGACCATGCTGCACGCCCGGATGTGCTTCTCGTGGATCTGCAGATGCCCGGAGTCTCGGGCGGTCAATTGGCTGAAAAAGTTCGCGCCCTGGGCGGCCCTGGCCCGCTGCTGCTGGCGATGAGCGCGTCGGAAGCCCAACGGCAGCAACTGCTTTCCTTTGACGGGTTTCTGCTCAAACCGCTGGTGGTGGACGACTTCCGCCGGGCATTAAAGCCCAGGAAACGGGGCCGCGCCCCCGCCGCCCGCGTTACCCATCCCGGAAGCAAGACGTCTTCCGCTCCTGGCCAAGCTGTGGACAGGGCGGTGGTGGCGAAAATGCTCAAAATGATGCCAAAGGAGGCGTTTAGCGAACTATTCGCCGCCTGCATCGCCGATTCCGTCAATTCCATCCGTGCTATCCAGAGCCTCGTCGGCCAACAGGACCAATCCGGCGTGGCCCCCCTGGCTCACCGAATTAAAGGAGCCGCCTCCATGGTAGGGGCGGTGCGTCTCGCCTGGCTTGCCGCGGGGCTCGAAGCAGGGGGTAGCAAACCAGCGGCCACCCCTGCTGTTTTGGACGATTTACTCAGTGCATGCAGTGAGTTGGAGCGTATGCTTTTGGCAGGAAATCTAACCGAAACACAGGGCCCCCATGACCACTACGACAGTTCCCGCAACGCCTAAGACCAGCAACGACCGCCTGCACCAGATTCGTATCGTCATTGCCGACGACCATCCTGTCGTTCGCATTGGCGTGAAAAACATGCTCCAGAGCGACGCCGGCCTCGAAGTGCTGGGCGAAGCCTCTGATGGCGATGAAGCGATTACGGCAACCCTCGAACTACTGCCGGATATTCTCCTGCTTGACCTGCAGATGCCTCGTCTGCCTGGCCTCGAGGCTATGCGTGCCATCATGAGCGGTTCGCCGACGGTGAAGATTCTGCTGCTGACCAGCACCATCACCACCCAGCAGATCATTGAGGCACTGCAGATTGGCGCCCGCGGCATCGTCCTCAAGGACGCGCTTGCCGACCACCTCACCACCGCCATCCGGGCGGTTTCTTCAGGAGATTACTGGATTGGCGGCAAACGCGTGGTCAACCTGGTTGGCGCCCTGCACGAACTCATGCAGCAGGCAGCCGTTCCGGAACGCAAGACCTATGGGCTGACGCCTCGTGAGTTGGAAGTGGTTGGCTGCATTGTGGAAGGGTGCAGCAATCGCGATATCGCCAAGCAGTTCAGTATCAGCGAAGAGACTGTCAAACGGCACTTGTCGAATATTTTCGACAAAACCGGGGTTTCTACCCGGCTGGAGTTGGCGCTGTTTGCCATTGCTCATCAGCTGGTTGCCCTGCAGTCTTAACCCACAGCTCCAGTTTCGCAGACGCAATCTTCCAAGGTTGCATCTAATTCGTTGCGCCTTTTGAGACTAATTGGCACACTTTTAAGGGCTTTACCGTGCCACGAATTCGTAGCTCTTGAACGCAACTGAAGCTTGAAATTGGAGTCGAAAGATGACCGCTGGAAGACTGCTGCTCTTAACTTTGTTGGTTTCCTCCCCACTTGCCCTCCGTGCGCAGGAGGCGAGTCCAACTGCGCAACAACAACAGCCCATCGAGCCCACACAAACGGGCAATAATGTGCCGCTCTACCGCATTCAGGTTGTGGGCCGGGACATCCCGGCCATCAACTACTGGCACCGCAGTGGCAGTACAAAAATCGGCTTTGCCGGAACCAGCCTTTTGCCCCAGGGTAAGGGTGAAGCGAACGTCACCAGCAAGGGGCAGACCTTTATCCAGGCCAAGCTTCAAGGCTTTGTCCCAGCCAACAGCTTCGGCGTGGAATACCTTACCTACGTGCTCTGGGCGATCACTCCGCAGGGCCGGCCCGTCAACCTGGGTGAAGTGATGCCAGGCAACGGCAAGGCGGAGATGAACGTCACCACGAATCTGCAGCAGTTTGCGCTGATTGTTACCGCCGAGCCCTACTTTGCCGTCACCACGCCGAGCGATCTTGTGGTGATGCAGAATACGGTTACCAAGGACAAGACAACCGGCATTATCGACACCGTGAATGTGCACTTCAACCTGCTGCCGCGCGGCGCCTACGTGCAGACGGCCGGCCAGCACGCGAACCTCAACCCGGTCAAGCCCAACGACAAGTCGCCCCTCCAGCTTTATGAGGCCATCAACGCAATTCAGATCGCCGAGGCCACGGGTGCGGCTCAGTATGCGCCGGACATTCTCGCCAAGGCCAAGCAGGAATTAGAAAATGCGCAGGCCCTTGATAGCAAAAAGAGCCAACGCAAGGTCATGATCACCTACGCCCGCGGCGCGGTGCAGGACGCGGAAGATGCCCGGGTCAGCACTTTGCGCAAGATACAGCAAGAGAAGGAGCATCAACAGCAGGTAGCCACCCAGCAAGCGCAGGAAGCCGCTCAGCAGGCGCAGATCGAAGCCCAACAGGAAGCCTTGAAACGGGCGCAGGCTGATGCTGCGGCGGCACAGGCAGAGGCAGCCGCAGCCAATGCCCGGGCTGCGCAGGTAGCCGCCGAACACAGCGCCCAGCAGGCAACCGACCAGACCGAGCAGATGCGCGAGAGACTCCGGGCGCAGCTAAGCCAGGTCCTGCAAACCCAGGAGACGGCCCGCGGATTAATCGTAAACATGTCGGACGTTTTGTTTGACACTGCTAAATACACCCTCAAGCCGGAAGCCCGGGAAAAGCTGGCTAAGGTGTCGGGAATCCTTCTCGCCTATCCAAATCTGAAAGTGCAGGTAGAGGGCTACACCGACAATGTAGGCAGCGAGCAATACAACCTGACGCTATCGCAACAGCGAGGCGATGCAGTGCGTGAGTATTTGATTTCCCAGGGCGTCAGTGCGGACAACATCACTTCCACCGGTTATGGCTTGACCAACCCGATTGCCGATAACGCGACGGCTGCCGGAAGGGCGCAAAATCGGCGGGTGCAAATGGTGGTTTCGGGCACTTCCATCGGTGTCCAGCAGAGCGCGCCTTCCGCTGCGACCCAGCCACAACCGCAACCCTTACCCCAGGGAACAAGCAACCCACCCCAATAGCAGCAAGCCAAAATGGAAAACCCAGGTCTCAAGGGCGAGACCTGGGCCACCCACCCAACTCATAGATTGCTTCCGTCCGGCTTGCGTCGCCTCAGGAGAGACGTGCCAGGCGCGCTTCGATATCGGCCAGGGCAGCCTCCAGCGCAGCCCGGCGTACCGGGCTCGAAGTACGCTCAGAAAGAATGCGCTCACGCTGCAGGTCCAGTTCCTGCCTTTGCCGCTCGCGCTTCGCCCGTTCCACTCCATTCCGTTTTGCGGCGTCAACCGCTGCGCCCGAAGCACTTAGATCCGCTACCGACTGCTGTTCTTCCACAGACTTGCTTTCCCACCCACGCGCCATACGTCTATGGTACGACAAGCAATGGGATAGTCCCCCAATTCATCTGGAGGAATCATGAAGGTCTGGCAAATTCGATCGTTCGGCATTGACCAACTGGCTTTAGCAGATTTGCCTCAGCCCAGGCCCGGACCGGGCGAAGTTTTGGTCAAGGTTCATGCTGTGTCCCTGAACTACCGTGACCTGCGGATGGTGCTTGGCCAATACAACCCCAAAATGGCCTTGCCGCGTATTCCCTGCTCCGACGGAGCGGGAGAAGTCGTCGAGTTGGGCGAGGATGTCAAGGAAGTTGCAAAAGGGCAGCGGGTAGCCGGCATCTTCATGCAAAACTGGCTGGACGGTGACCCAACCGCGGAGAAGACTCGCGGCGCACTGGGCGGCGACATCGATGGCATGTTGGCCGAGTATGTTGTCCTTGGGCAAAGTGGAGTCGTAACTATCCCTGAACATCTCTCCTATGAAGAAGGAGCGACGCTCCCGTGTGCCGGGGTAACCGCATGGAACGCACTGGAACGCGCAGCCCACGTAAAGCCTGGAGAAGTGGTCGTCACGCAGGGAACGGGAGGCGTTTCCATTTTTGCCTTGCAGTTCGCTAAAGTTGCCGGGGCTACCGTGATCGGCACATCGAGCAGCGACGACAAGTTGGAACGAGCGAAAGCGCTGGGGCTGGATGCGGGATTCAATTATCGCCAGTCGCCAGAATGGGCAAAATGGGTCCAGAAGCAAACCAACAACCGCGGTGCCGATTTGATCGTTGAAGTCGGAGGAGCAGGCACCTTCAACCAATCGCTGCAAGCCGTGCGCATGGGCGGCACAGTCGCCCAAATCGGTGTGCTGAGCCAGTCAGAACAACCGCTGCCAATCCCCCTGATTCTTCATCGCCAGGTTCGAATACACGGTGTCTATGTGGGCTCACGGGCCCATTTTGAAGCCATGAACCAAGCCATTAGGGCGCACCAAATCCGCCCGGTGGTGGACCGCGTATTTCCATTTAGCCAGGCTCGCGAAGGCCTGAAGGCCATGGAAAAAGGGGTTCATTTCGGGAAGATCGTAATCCAGGTTGTTGCTTGATACCCCCAAAATCAAAACTGGATTCGGGCTATCTGATTGAATTTACTGGGCTACCTAAAGGTCAGTAACTTCCGGGTGATCCGATAGAACGAAAGCTGTATTTTCCCTACGACAAACGCGACATTTTCGTGCAGAATGCATCTTAACAGTACGATTTTTAGCAACTACCCAGCGTTTGAATGAGGGAGCGTTTATATGACTTGGATTGCAACTCTGCTTGGTTTTTTCTACGACATTGTTTTCGGCTGCCGCCATTGGAGTCAGACGAGGCCATTCACGCTGGAACAACAGACCTACAAGGTGTGCCTGGATTGCGGAAAACAGATTTATTACTCCACCGAGCGCATGACTCCGCTAAGCGCACGGGAAGTACGCCGCCTGAAGGCAACCGCCGAGCCCGTAACCGTGATTGCTACGTCGATGAACGCGGGTGGTTTTCTCACCCGGCGTCCGAACAAATCGAACGCAGCTGCTTAAGCACTTAGTTGTCCAGCTCAAAAAGGCTGAAGCTCCGTATCGTGTGGCCACAACATTCAGGCCCGATACGGGGCTTTTCTCTGTCCGCCGTTCCCTGTCTGCCGTTTCTCGTACCGCATACTGGGTTCACAGGGAGCCTCACTGGTGATCGTCGAAGTTCGCGGATTAACAAAAGTTTATGAAGGAAAGCAGCGCGTTGTTGCCGTAGATGGCATCGACCTTTCCGTCCAGCAAGGCGAGATCTTCGGCTTGCTCGGTCCGAATGGAGCGGGAAAAACAACCACCATCAGCATTGCCACGACTCGCGCCCTGCCGACCAGTGGACGGGTGACGATCGCCGGGGTGGACGTGGTTTCGAGGCCGGCGGCCGCACGGCGCAACATCGGAGTGGTGCCGCAATACAACACCCTTGATCGATCCCTCACGGTTTTCGAGAACCTATACTTTCACTGCCGCTATTTTGGTTATTCCAGCGCCGCCTCCAGGACGCGAGCGCAAGAGTTACTGTCACAGTTTCTTTTACAGGAACGAGGCGCCAGTTTTCCCGCACAACTCTCGGGGGGCATGCAGCAGAGAGTACAAATCGCCCGCGCCATCGCCCATCGTCCCGCAGTCCTGTTTCTCGATGAACCCAGCGCAGGGCTCGATCCACAAAGCAGGATCGCCATGTGGGACGCCGTCAAGGGATTGGGCAGCGAAGGGATCACTGTCGTGTTGACCACCCATTACATGGAAGAAGCCGATGAAATCTGCGATCGCGTGGCAATCATGGACCACGGCAAGCTGCTGGCCCAGGACACGCCTGAGTTGCTGAAGGCCACCTTGGGCGCCCAGACCATCTTCGAGCTGACGTTGCGGCAGATGGAGGGTTCGGCGGAGCTGGTTAAAACACTCGAGCGCCTGCCCAATGTCGCCAGTGTCGAAACCATCAGCGACGGTATCCGCGTGTTCTCTCGAGGCTCGGATGGCTTGTTGCCCCAGATCGTACAAGCGGCCCAGGGCCTCGGTTTGCGCGATCTCAAGATCAACGAGCCCAGCCTGGAAACAGTGTTCATCCGTCTCACCGGGAGAGATCTGCGTGAGTAAGCAAAGAGCGGGTTACGCCGGGGCCTTCCTCGGCCTTATGCTGCGCGACCTGCGCGTTCTGCGCCGCGAACTGGCTCCGTTTGTAGTTCGCATCATCATGCAACCGCTGCTGTTTCTTTTTGTCTTTACTTACGTTTTTCCTCATATGGGGCAAGGCAATCCCATGGCTGCAGGCGGAGGTAGTTTTGCCACCATCCTGCTGCCCGGCTTGATGGCCGTCGCCATCATGTTCAGCGGGATTGCCGCGGTGGCGCTTCCCCTGTCGCAGGAGTTTGGGATAACGCGCGAGATTGACGATCGCGTCATGTGTCCCCTGCCGGTAACCGCGGTGGCGGTTGAAAAGATGTGCTTCAGCGCACTGCAAAGCATGCTTGCCGCAGCCCTAGTGGTCCCCCTGGCCAGGTTCATCCCCGCAGTACCGGTCAAACCCGAGGTGGATAATTGGCTGCTGCTGATCCTCATGCTGGTCCTCTCCAGCCTGGTATCGAGTGCGCTGGGGTTAGCCATCGGGGCGAATATCAGGCCGCAACAGATCGGGCTCATCTTCTCTATCGTGGTGGTTCCCATCACGTTTCTGGGCTGCGTTTACTATCCCTGGGAGTATCTGAACCACTTGCGCTGGTTGCAGGTGGTGGTGTTGATCAACCCCATCGTGTACATGAGCGAGGGGTTGCGTGCCGCTCTCACGCCGGCGGTTCCCCACATGCCGGTGCTGCTTATCATTTTTGCCCTGCTCGTGTCACTCACCATTTTGGGTGGGATTGGCATCCGGGGATTCCTCAAGCGTGTAATTTCATAAACCGCTGCACTGGCTTATGCTTACCATGGCCGTAGGCCCTTCTGTAATCCTGTTCGTCTGATAGCAAGAGCCGGCGAATGCCCTGGCGATGTTGGGAGCTGTAATGCGTAAAACCAGTCTGAAGCTCCTGTTTGCCGCTACACCCTTTCTGCTGCTGTGGGTCGCCGGCTGTGGAGCGATGAGTTCGCCGGTGGCCGCCAGCCCGGGCGGTTTGATCATCAGTGCGGAAAAATCAGCCCTCGATACGACCACCACCGACCAGCTGAGCGCCCGGTTGACTTCTGGCGCCGCTACCAACGTTGTCTGGACAGTCGCTGGAGGGCAAAACGACACCGCTTTGGGTCAGGGGACGGTCACCGCGAATGGCGTGTACACCCCGCCGCCAGTGCTTGCGCGAGACCAGATCCAGGTCCAGGTCGTGGCCACTTCCCGCACTGACCCCACCGCCACCGCCAGTTATCTGCTGACCGTCACGCCTGGATTTGTCCAGGTCCTGTCCCCAGAGACCGCCAGCCTCGCCCCCGGATCGACAGTTCAGGTGAAGGGAGAGATCGCGGAGGTCAATTCAGGGTCCATTCACTGGTCCCTCGGGACCACGCCCGCCGGCGAGCTCGATCCCGGCGAGAGCTATGGCAGCATCAGCGAAACCCGGTGCACTCACTCCCGGCGCAACTACACCTCCTGCACCGCAACCTATACCGCCCCACGCGCGTTGCCTGCGGGCAACCCCGGCGTCTTCGTGGTAGGGATGGCAGCTGGCAATCCTCGCTCCGCCGCGGCGCTTCACGTCCTGCTAAACGGCGGCGGCTTTTCGAGCTCGGGACTGCTGAACCAGCAAGCCCAGGTTGGTTACGTGGAAATGGGCTCGTCGGGAGGTAATGCCAACGACTACGACTCCAGGAAAAGCGGTGGTAAGGAATACGTGAACGATTGCTGCGGAGGGACTCTGGGGGCTCTGGTCTCTGACCGGAACAACAATCTTTACATCCTGAGCAACAACCACGTGCTGGCCGAATCTGACCAGGCGCGGACCGGCGATACGGTGGTTCAACCCGCGCTGGTAGACCTGAACTGCAACCCGCAAGCTGGACGGACGGTAGGGTCTTTGCGTTATGTGGTGCCCATCCAAAGTTCGCAGACCAACGTGGATGCGGCGCTGGCGGCGGCAACACCCGCCGTCGACAGCACAGGAGGCATCCTGCAGCTGGGCCCACCGGTCAACGGCACGCTTACGCCGGCGGCTCCAGCCGCAGGTACGGGAGAGGAACTGACCGCCGGCCTGCTGAACCAGTTGAGGGTGGTAAAAAGCGGGCGAACCACTGGATTGACCTGTTCCACGGTGAATACTGTGGACCTGACCGTGCAGGTGGATTACTACTACGACTGCGCCGAAACGCAGCATTACTACACCAAGACCTACGTCAACCAAATCGGTATGCCGGGCGCCAGCTTCGCGGATAGTGGAGACTCCGGCGCACTGGTGCTCGACGCCAGCAATGCACAACCGGTAGGGCTATTTTTTTCGAGTGGAACCGACGATAGCAACCACGGATTCAGCGTGGCCAATCCGATCCAGGATGTTCTCAGCGAACTGGGGCAGAAGAGCCAGGCGGAGGGACAGGAATTTCAGATCGCCGGTGGAGCCCCTCATCCCATCATGTGCTCCAACTTCGATGAGCACACGCCAGCACCGGCTCGCAGCGTGAGCGCGGTTCAAATGGCGGCCGCCCGGTCAGCATCGGAGGCTGCGCTTGCGATGCTGCTGAGGCCGGATGGCGGAATCCTGGGCACGGCCGCGGGTACAAGCCTGGATAGCCCGGGCGAAGCGGCCGTCATTGTCTACGTGGACCGGAATAAGCCAGGTTTGGTGGTGCCGAGCGTGATCAACGGTATACGCACACTGGTAATCCCCACGGATTCTGCCAGCATGGACGCAGGGATCGAGCCGACGACTTTAACCCGGGTAGAGGGCATTCATCTGCCGTCCGAGGTCCTGCGAGCCGCAGCAGCTGTGCAGCGGCAATTTGCCCCGCAGTTGATGACAGATCCAGCATTTTTTGGTGTGGGTGTAACCCAAAGCTATGACAATCCAGCAGAGGCAGCGTTGTTGGTGCTGGTGGACTTAACAAAATCTCCGCGCTCCCTGCCAGGCGTGGTCGGGGGACTTCGGGTGCGCTATATGCGCATCAATCGCCTGCACGTAACAAAGTCGAAATTCGCGCCGGCAGAGCAAGCGCCGCGTTGCATGCCTCCGTCGGCCACTCAGCCGTAGCGGATTACGCTTCACAAAAACAAGTTTATTGACCGTAGCGACTGCATTGCAGGAGCGTGTGACCGGGGGAGCGTAGTGGAGGGACCTGCGGCTTATTTCCTACACCCTATTCAGCCCTGAAAGCCGGATCTGATTTGATCAGCGAACCTCATGCGGCTCTCGAGGACGATCCTCACTTGACGCATTTTGCGCTGTTTCAGTGACAGGACCCTTCGGAGGCACTCCGATCCCGTCTTCCGGGAAGAAGAGCATGAACACGGTGCCCGACTGTTTCTCCGCTCCTGCGGGACGGCTAGCGACCCGCACCGCGGCATTGTGCTTGGTAATGATTTCGCTGCTAACCCACAATCCGAGGCCAGTGCCCGTGGTCTCTTTGGTAGTAAAAAACGGCTCGAAAATCCGCAGACGTATGGCCCGCGTCATGCCACACCCATTGTCGGCAACGAACAACCGAACACCGGGCGTGCCGTCCACCCATGAACGCGAGCGGCGAACCGACAATCGCAGATGTCCCCCCTGGCTCATCGCGTCAATTGCATTGCCAATCAGATTTGCGAAAAGCTGGCGCAACTCCCCGGAAAAGCAGTACAGATCCAGGTCCGGCCCACAACTGCGAGAAACCTCTATCTGCAGCGAGTGCATCCGTCCCGTAAAGAGCGTAAGAACCGAATCCAACAACTCGCAGACGTTGGCAATGACTGGCAAGGTCGACTGGCGGTAAAAACGCAGGGTCTGCTGCGTCATTTCCGCAACGCGGGAGATTTCCTGCTGCGCAAGGTCTGCATAACCCATCGCCTCGCGATCCAGCGACGGCTGATGCCGGAGCAGGTAGAGCAAATTAGTAACCGCCTCCAGGGGGTTATTGATCTCGTGGGCGATCGAAGCTGCCAGCCGGCCAGCGGCGGCCAGTTTTTCCGTCTTCCGTAACGCATCCTCGGCGTGCTTGCGCTCAGTGGTCTCGACCACGATCGCTCCTACCCAACGAACCGCCTCCGACGAAGCTTTCACCGGATAAACGTTGATCAGCCAAGTGCGTATTTGGGGAGGGTCCCCAGACACCGGCGTGTGCAGCTCGAATTGAACCACCGGTTTTCCGGTTTCAAAGACACTTTCGATGCAACCCTGCAGCAATTCAGCCGCGGGGCCGGCTAGCATTTCTGAGATGGTGCGCCCCAGGTGCCTTCCGATGGGCGCCTGGTTCATCTCGGCCATGAATTGATTCACGCGCACGTAGCGGAATTTGCGATCGAAGAAGGCAAATCCGATGGGCGCATTTTCCAGCATCGAGTCGAGCAGCGCCAGGGTATCGCTCAGGCCGGCTCTCTGCTCCTCGATCGAAGTCACCATACGATTGAACGCGCGCGTAAGGTCGGCCGATTCATTGGCCGAAGTAACTTCCAACGGAAAACCTTCCTTGGTTTCCGGATCACGAATCAACTTGCGCGTCGCCGCCAGCAACGCGCGAAGCGGGCGGGTGATGGAACGCGCGAGTGAGCCGGCAATGATGGCTGTACCCAGGGCGGCCAGACCAGCAAAAATGACGGTGATTCGGATGAGTGAGGAAATCTCCTGCCAGGATGCGGTGGCATCTTCATAGACCCAGGCGAATCCGCTCAGTTGGCCGCCGACATGGATCGCCTTCACCGCTTCCCGGGCTCCTCCGGGAACGCGAAAAATATCCGGCCCCGGCATTTCCTCGAGGTGCTTTTTTTCCAGGCTCGTTAGCAGATCCTTGCCGTTGATTCCTGGATCGCTGCTGGCGATCACCCGCCCATGGCTATCTGTAACCAACGCTGCACGAATACCGGGTGAGTTGACCATGGTGCGCAGGATGGGCAACAGGTACCCTGCTTGGCCCTGGGCGAGCGAATCCTGGCTCTGCAACGCCAGCAGGTTCACCTCCGATTCCAGGCGCAGGCGAGCCCGCTCATGAATCTCTAAGGCCTGTTCGTGCACCAGCAGGGTGGCAAAAACCACCACCAGCAGACCTTCAAAGAGGATAAGACCGGAGATGAGCTGCCCTCGAATCGAACGAGGTTTTAGCCAACTCATAGCGTAAGGGCCCTTCCCTTCAACCTTGCCTTAGCCAACTTTGACCGAAGCTCTGCCGGCGAGCTTGGCTTCAATATCGTGCGCGATCTGACCGCCGTGAAAACGGCCATTTTCAATGAAGATCTCATTGGTTCGCATTCCTGCGACGATCACTCCGGCGAGATAAATCCCGGGTATATTGCTTTCGAGAGATTGCGGATCACACGCCGGGCAGCGGTCCTGCCCTTCCATGCGTACGCCAAGGCCAGCCAAAAAATCAAAGTCGGGATGGTACCCCGTCAAGGCAAACACGTAATCGTTATCGATAGTAACAGTACCTTTGGGCGTCAGCAGATCCACCGCGTCCTCCGTGATCCTGAGAACGGAGCTCGAGAAATGCGCTGTGACTTCCCCGTTCTTGATGCGATTGTTGATGTCGGGCAAAATCCAGTATTTGACGTGGTGGTGCATCTTCTCACCCCGATGCACCAGGGTTACGTGCGCGCCGTGGCGCCAAAGATCGAGCGCTGCAATGGCAGCCGAGTTCTTGCCTCCTACCACCAGCACGTTTTGATCGTAGTAAGGGTGTGGGTCGTGATAATAGTGCAGGACTTTCGGCAGTTCTTCTCCAGGGACTTCGAGGTAGTTCGGCAGATCGTAGTAGCCCGTTGCAATCACCACTTTGCGGGCGCCGTAGGACCTTTGACGGGAAAACCGGTCGATGGTGGTAATGGTGAAATCGCCGTCTTCTCCAGTGACTCCGGATACGGTCTGGTATTGACGAAACTCCAGCTTGTAGTGCTCGGCGACCTTGCGGTAGTACTCCAAAGCCTCGTTGCGGCTTGGCTTCTGGTTGGGGCTGGAGAAGGGCATATCGCCTATTTCCAGCAATTCCGGAGTAGTAAAGAACGTCATATTCGACGGATAGTGAAAGATCGAATTACACAGGCAGCCCTTGTCTACCAGAACGGTGCGCAGACCGACCCGTTGGGCCTCAATAGCGCAGGCCAGACCCGTTGGACCCGCGCCCACAACAAGCACGTCAAAACTTTCTTTCAGGACACCGCCGTTGTGCTCCATGTCTATAGCTTAGACGATGCGCCGTTCCCAGCTGATTACGGAAATGGCTATAATCGGGGGTTCTGGTAGTTCAGGAGCCATGGTGCAATGTCTGACGTCCGCAAAGAAAAAGACTCATTAGGTTTTGTTGAAGTGCCCGCCAAGGCGTACTACGGTGCGCAAACCGCACGTGCAGTCGAGAATTTCCCCATCTCCGGCATGCGGGCACATCCCCAGTTGATCCGCGCCCTGGGCATGGTCAAAAGAGCCGCAGCAGAAGCCAACAAAGAACTAGGCCTGGTGGATCAGAAACGGGCCGACGCCATCATTCAGGCAGCCCAGGAAGTCATCGACGGCAAGTGGAATGGCGAGTTCGTGGTCGATGTATTTCAGGCGGGCGCGGGCGTAAGCCTGCACATGAACAGCAATGAGGGCATCGCCAACCGGGCCAACGAGATCCTGGGAGGCAAACTGGGGGAATATGCCCACGTGCACCCCAATGACCACGTGAATTACGGGCAGTCGACCAACGACGTTTTCCCCACCGCGATGCGGTTGGCGACTCTGCTGGCGCTGGACACGTTCTACCCGATTCTGGACCATCTGGCAGCCACCTTTGCGGAGAAAGCCAAGGCCTTTCACCACATCATGAAATCCGGCCGGACGCATATGCAGGATGCGGTGCCGATGCGCCTGGGGCAGGAATTTGCGGCTTACGGACTGGCTGTGCAGAAGGGGAAGCAATTCCTCCAGATGGCCTCGGGCACCCTGCGCGAGTTGGGGTTGGGCGGCAGCGCCGTGGGCACGGGCATCAACACCCATCCTGATTACCGGGTCAAGGCGGTCGCCAATCTGGCAAGAATTTCCGGCCAGCAACTGGTGCCCGCCGAAGACATGCGCTGGGCCATGCAATCCAATGCGTGCATGGCAGATGTGAGCTCGGCTTTGCGTGGGATTGCGCTTGAAACCATCCGCATCTCGAACGACATCCGGTTGCTGAGTTCGGGTCCCAACACCGGCTTCGCAGAAATTTATCTGCCCAGTCTGCAGCCTGGTTCCTCCATCATGCCGGGCAAGATCAATCCAGTGATACCAGAGCTGGCGGCCATGGTGAGTTTCCAGGTCATCGGCAACGACACAGCCGTGGCCTACGCCGTTCAGGCTGGGCAGCTGGAGCTGAACGTGATGATGCCCACCATGGCCTACAACGTACTGCAGAGCGTGACCATTCTGGGCAACATGCTGCGCCAGTTCGACCAGTACTGTGTCGCCGGGATCACCGCAAATCAGCAACGCTGCGAGACCTATGCGCAAAGCACAGTATCGTTGGCCACGGCGCTAAACCCCTACATCGGTTATGCCAAGGCCGCTGAGATCGTGAAAGAGTCGGTGGCCACGGGCAAGTCGATCATCGAAATCGCCCGCGAGCGGAAGCAACTCACCGAAGACGAAATCGCGGAAATCCTCGATCCGGTAAGGATGACCGAGCCGCAGTATCCGCTCGACGCAGCCAAGGAGCGCGATAAAGCAGTAACTGCGTGAGCTTAGTGCGGCCTAGGACTTTTGCCCCGCCACGAACCCGGGTGCCCCATCCTCCGCGCTTTTTGCGAAGGGTGGGATAAGCAGAATGTGCGGGGAAGGGCCTCGGGTGGCAGAGCAGTGGCATCCCATCCTTCGCAAAAGCGCAAAGGATGGGGCACCCGATCGTTGGTGGTTGGACAAACGTCCTAGGCCCGAAGCTCCACACGTCCCGTTACTGCCGTCCGAACCGATAAACAATCCCAGCGGTGAAGCCGAGATTTTTTACCTGTGTTGTGCTGCCGAAAGTGGTCAGCCAGTAGCCCGGTTGTATACGAAACGCGAGCGCGGGACCTAGGTTGTAATCGATGGGCACCCCCGCCGCAAAGCTCACGCTGGTACCGCTATTCCAAAGTCCTACGAAAGGACCAGGGAGCCCGGCGCCGTTGGCGGTGAAATTGCCCTTGGCGCCACCCACCAGGACCTGGCCGCCGATGGCCCAGTGCTCCCGGCGCACGAAGCGATATTGCGGCCCCACCATGAAGGTGTACTGGCTGATGCTGGGCTTGAAGATGTTGTACGGGCCTGTATACGTAAACGCCGTTCCGTAATAGCCTCGCAAGTCAGCCGTAAGCCCCAGGCGTCCCCAAAGATAATCAGTAAATCCGCCATTCCAGGCAGATTCGTTGATGTTCTGCAGCGCGCCGCCTGGACGAAAACGTGTGTAGCCGCCGCCACCGTAGACTTCGAACTTGTGGCTGTACGTATCCTGGACAATCTGTTCTTTTCGATGCTGGCGGCGGGCCCGTATTCGAGCCTGAGCCTCCTGCGCCAGACGAACCTGATTTTGTTGCGGATTCTCCGGTTGGGTCGGCCCCTGTGCCGGGGCCTGAGAATCGGTGGGGGTGGAATTCTGCGCAAGGAGCCCTGGTACCGCGAGAAAAATCAAGAAAATAAGCGGATACACGTGGCATCCAAAACGCTTGCTATGATGCATGAACCTGAAAGCCTCCACTACTGCCGCCAACGGGCACGGAAATACAAATTGGTGTCCTGGTTAGTATTAGAGCATTTCTCTCCTTGCTATATCCTTCTCAGGGACGCCGCGAGAGAAAAAGAGGACGAAACTGGATGAAATTCCTTATTGGACTGTTGATCGGTCTGCTGGTTATGCCACTTTGCATCTGGATTTATCTCCGGGCGGGCAGTCCACCGGTCGCCACCAGCGATCCCGCCCTGCCCTTCGAAGAAGCGATCGTCCACCTTCCGTTACACGCGCGCATTGACCGTGAGCTGGTGAAGAAGCCTCCGCTCGAAGCCAGCGCCACCAATCTGGAAATCGGAGCGCACATCTATCGCCAGCAGTGCGCAGTGTGCCACGGACTCTACGGAATCCCCGTCAAGTTCGCCAAGGGAATGTTCCCCGAAGCTCCTCAGCTCTGGGAACCGCACCGCGACGGAGTCGTCGGGGTCAGCGACGATCCGCCCGGGGAGACCTACTGGAAGGTCTCCAACGGAATCCGGCTTTCGGGTATGCCGGCCTTCAAAAAAGTGCTGAACGAGACCGAGATGTGGCAGGTTTCGCAGCTGCTCGCAAATGCCGACAAGCCCCTGCCGCCGGGCGTACTCACGCTGTTGAAACAGCCCCTGAATCTCGATCCCGCCGGCCCCCAATAGAGCATTTTCCTATAGGTGTAGACCGAAGAGAGGCAGCCTACGCCGCTTTTCCGTCAAGAAAAGCGCACTAAGCGAATCCTCAAGAGGACACGTAATAGGAAAAACGCTCTAGATTACTTGAGCGTGTAATTGACTCCGGCTGTGAACTGGAACGAGTTCTTCTTGCTGCCCGCTGCCGGGTCATTGAGGAAATCATCCAACGTTCCCACGCTGAAGCCGAACCGCTTGTAGACCGGAAATACCAGGCCTGCCGTTGCCGTGGCCGAATAGGCGTTCGTGTTGTTGAACGCGGGGGTGATGACCGCCGTTTGATTGAAGACCAGCCCATGCGGCAACTTCAGCATGTAGGTGTCGCCGAAATCCGCTCCGATGAGGTTCTTGCTGGGGCTCAGTGGAGGAGGAGGCAGAATGTTCGGAGTGACGAAATATGTTTGCTTCTCGTAATGGATGTCGAACTTCACATCCAGTTCCTGCGTCGGACGCTTGATCACGACATAGCCCAAACCGCCCCCGTAGGTTTGCTGCAAACTCAAACCCTGGGAGTAGTTGTGGTCCCAAGCCGCGTCCACCAGGTAGTAGAACCGAGGCGAAATATACCAGTCCTGCTCCGCATCGCCGTGAATAATGTTGGTCTTGGTGCCCGCGGTACCTGGCTGGGTCACTGTCCCATAGGCTCCGGTGAAATCAAAGAGCGTACGGGTACGTGGGTCGAGCCAGTTGACCGTGGGGATGGTCCTCGCGATCGCGGCCCCACCCGTAAAGTTGCGGCTGTTCTGCGTAGCCTCCACCAGCGTCGCGCCCGCGGTCACCGAACCACTCCAACCGTATCCGAAACCCGGGTTTCTTTTTACTTCTTTGTTGTAAGTGTCCTGGTCGATCATGTACTGCGCATTCTTTACCGGGATGTCCTTGGTCGCACCACTCTCAGGTGGACCCACCTTGACCTGGCTGTCCTGAACCTCGACCGGACCGTGGGCAATGGCGGCGTCACTGGTCTTGCGATTGACATGCTGCCCCTCTTGAATCACGGCAAACTGCTGTGAGGAGTGTATGGACTTGATCTTGTCCCACGTCACGGTCACATCCCCGGCCATGTCACTGTGGAAGGTAACGCTGCCACTGACCTCGCGCAGCAGCTTGCCCGTTAGCTGATCCCCATTGGTGAAGACGAGGACGTCGGGAGCCGGCGCAGCGCTTTTGTCTGCAGGGGCGCTCTGTGCCTGTCCGGGCAAGGCGAAGCCGAAACTGGTGGCGGCGAGCACAGCGACCAGCGTAATTGGGAGTCGCGAAAACATGCGGCTGACAAATCTGAACTGAGACATCGGGACGGAACCTTCCTCGAGAAAAATGGGTAGCCTGAGAAACCAGCCACATGACTTGCTTTTGGATTGGCCCGCGATACTGACACAGTTATGGTAAAACGCCGGCGGTTACCATGCCGTGATTATTCGACGTGGTTGGCTTAACTGATTGTGACAGGGTGCAACCCGATTGCACAGGCTTCCCCGGCGGACCATGTATCTTGGCAGAGCCTCTTGCACTGTAACACTGGATTGTGGACTGACATACCCGTAAAATGATTATGTGGCGATTACCAGGACGCAAGCACTCGATTATTTCCGCTCAGACGACCTCATTGGCCTGGGCATGGAAGCCGATGCGCTTCGGCGTAAGCTGCATCCTGAGGGCGTAGTCACCTACATAGTTGACCGCAATATCAACTACACAAACTTCTGTACCGAATATTGCAGCTTTTGCGCCTTTTACCGGCCTCTCAAGGGCAAGATGGCCAGCGAAGGTTACATTCTCGACTTCGAGACCATTTATCAAAAGATAGCCGAAACAGTGGAAATGGGCGGCACCGGCGTGCTGATGCAGGGCGGCCTGCACCCCGACCTCAAGATCGAATGGTTCGAACGTTTGCTCAGGGGCATCAAGCAGCGCTTTCCCCAGGTGTGGCTGCATTGTTTTTCCGCCTCGGAGATTCTTGCCATTGCGGAATACAGCAATCTCTCCGTACGCGATACCATTGCGCGACTGCGGGATGCGGGGTTGGCTTCCATTCCAGGCGGCGGAGCCGAAATCCTTGACGATGAAGTACGGCATCGCATTGCACGGTTGAAATGCTCCACCCAGGATTGGGTCACCGTGCATCGCACTGCTCACCAGTTGGGCCTTCGCACCACCGCCACCATGATGTTCGGCGTGGGGGAAAGCTTCGAGCAGCGCATCAATCATTTCGAGCAGGTGCGGCGATTGCAGGAAGAAACCGGCGGCTTTACCGCTTTCATCCCCTGGAGTTTTCAGCCTACCAACACCGCCCTGGGAGGCCGCAAGTGGGACGAGGCGACCTCGGTCGAATATCTGAAAGTATTAGCCATCTCCCGGCTGTACCTGGACAACGTGGAGAACGTGCAATCCAGCTGGGTGACGCAGGGATTGAAGGTGCTTCAGCTTGGCTTGCGCTTCGGCGGAAACGACGTGGGCTCTGTCATGCTGGAAGAAAATGTAGTAAAGGCCGCTGGAACCTCTAATTGCACCACGGAAGAGGAACTGCGGCACGTGATACGCGGCGCGGGCTTCCGGCCGGTGCAGCGGGACACGCTGTACACCACCTATTTTCTTAATTGATCTTAGCCGGCAAGTGGCATCATCTCACGTGAGATGAGCATCTTAGCCAAGCGACATGACTAATACGGAGGCCGCGCCCTGATTGCTGATCAACTAAGCAACTCGCCCGTAGCGGCTTTGTGGCTAGCTGCTCCGCAGCGCGGTTTCCAGCACTATTTCAGGACGCATTACGCAGACAAGACGTTCGAGCATTTGTATCGCTGGAACCCTTTCGACACCGCGCTCTTGATTCCCTATTTCATCGTGATGATCATCCTCGCCTTTTATGGGATTCATCGCTATCAATTGGTTTACCGGTATTACCGGAACCGGAAAAATGCGGTCGGTGAGCCTCGATCCCGTTTCACCGAGCTTCCCAGCATCACGTTGCAACTTCCCATCTTCAATGAGCAGTTCGTCGTCGACCGGCTCATTCAGGCCTGCTGCAACCTGGACTATCCCGCCGACAAGCTGGAGATCCAGGTACTGGACGACTCCACGGATGGCACCGTCGAGGTGGCCCAGGCGGCGGTAGAGGCCTATCAATCCCTCGGACACCGGATCGAGTACATTCACCGCGTCAATCGCCATGGCTTCAAAGCGGGGGCGCTGGACGAGGGTTTGCGAGTAGCCACGGGAGAGTTTGTCGCCATTTTTGACGCCGATTTTGTGCCGCCCAAAGAATGGTTGATGCAGGTTGTGCATCATTTTGCCGATCCGAAAATCGGCATGGTGCAGACCAGGTGGACTCATCTCAACCGCGATTACAGCTTCCTCACCCAGGTAGAAGCCATCCTGCTCGATGGTCACTTTATCCTCGAGCACGGCGGACGATCGCGCACCCACGCCTTTTTCAATTTCAATGGAACTGCGGGAATGTGGCGCCGCACGGCGATCGACGGATCGGGAGGCTGGCAGCACGACACGCTGACAGAAGATACCGACTTGAGCTATCGGGCGCAGTTGAAGGGCTGGAAATTTCTTTATCTGCAGGACGTGGAGTGCCCCGCCGAACTGCCTATTGAGATGACAGCTTTCAAGACCCAGCAGGCACGGTGGGCCAAGGGCCTGATCCAGACTTCGAAGAAGATCTTGCCTAGGATGTTCCGCAGCGATCAGCCGTTCCACGTAAAGCTGGAGTCGTTCTACCACCTGACGGCAAACATCAGTTATCCGCTGATGATTGTGCTCTCCACGCTGCTGATGCCGGCCATGATCATCCGTTTTTATCAGGGATGGTTTCAGATGCTGCTGATCGACGTCCCGCTGTTCATGGCTTCAACGTTTTCTATTTCTTCCTTCTACCTGGTTTCTCAGAGAGAGCTCTTTCCCGGCAAATGGTACAAAACATTTTTGTATTTGCCGTTCCTTATGGCTTTGGGAATTGGGTTGACGATCACCAATAGCAGGGCGGTCCTCGAAGCGCTCTTCGGGATCAAGACTGCGTTCAAGCGCACTCCAAAATACCGCATCGAAAAGCGCGGCCAGCTTCCGCAGGCCAGCAAGTATCGCAAGCGCCTGGGCATTGTGCCCTGGATTGAACTGCTGATCGGCAGCTATTTTGCGTTGACTATCTGGTATGCCATCACGAACGAGAACTATTTCACTGTGCCGTTCTTGCTTCTCTTCGTGCTTGGCTATTGGTACACCGGTCTGATGTCCCTGATGGAAGGCAGATTCGAGCGCTTCCGTATCGGAGCCAACGCCGACGAATCATCGCCGAAGCCTTTTCCAGTCGGCGTATAGAACTCTTACAACTGATCGCTGTGGGCGAGGGAGAATGGCGCTTGGTGCGTAGCGAGGCAAAGAACCGTAGGTCCCTCCACTGCGCTTCGCTCCGGTCGGGATTTCCTACTTCGCACTGCTAGCAACAACCTCGACAGGAAATCCGGGGGAGCGTAGTGGAGGGACCTGCAGTTCTTTCGCTAAATACGCACACCCTTTTGAGCCCCGCCCTTCAAACGCAAGGAGGCCCCTCAAGCACCTTACCAGCGGAATCCAAACGTCACTGGAAACATGCCGACAGTGCCGGTTCCGATACCGCTCGCGGAGTCCTTCGGAGAGTCCACCCAGACATAGCGCGCTTCGGCATACAACTTCAACTTACCGTCTGCGTTGGGTTTGAAAGTGACACCGGTACCGATGTTCAAGCCTCCCTGGTTGCTGGAGAAATGGCTGAGCGTGACGTTCTCGAACTGCGGAAAACAGCCATAGAAGTTGCAGAAGTCACCCAGAAAGACCGGCTGGGTGAAGGTGGTGAGCTTGCGATAAAAACCGCCACCGCCGGTTACGTAACCGCCAATGTGTCCACTCGTCTTGTAGTAGATGACCGGGTCAAGGGTCAACGACCACACGTGCACGTTGCCATCCGGCTCACCTATGTTGGTCAGCGTGTTTTGCGGAATATTGGCCCCGTTGAAGTTGTACTCGGCAAGCACACCGATTCGGTCGTTAAACATCCAACCGCCGCCCAGAATGATGCTATAGCCAACGCTCTGCCATGTGCCCGTATTCCCTGCGGGCACATTGAAGCCTCCGCCCGCCTCAATAGCCAAATGGTCGGTAAGAGAATCGTTATGGTGACTATTGTAGGTCTGCCTTTGATACCCCCCCTGGTTGGGATATTGATCCTGCAACGCGGCTTCGAATGCTGCATGATTCTCCGCGCTGGAACTTATTTGCGCAAATCCAGCAGGAACCAGGAAGCACGAGGAAAGGGCGGACACTATCACTGCGAACCGAGCGAAACAACCGGGACCCGACAACATCTTGTTATCACCCTTGAGAAGTAAGATTTGGAAAAAGACCCCAGACGGGTTCTTTTTCTATTAACACGTACCTGACGATTTTGACGCGTGGAGGGACGCATTCGATGGCCTCGGCCCTCAAAAATAGCGCCTAAATTGCCTCTTGGAGCCTTAATTCAGGGAAAAGGCCCCTACCTGCGGTAGGGGCCCTGGTGTGAATGGACTAGTGAATGTCGAACTGCTCAGGATGCAGGGTGGGATCGCTCTTGACGATGATCGTCTTACCACTCATTTCCTCGAGTTCGTTAAGCCAGCGGGCATTGCCCACCTTGAGCGTTTTAACGACCTCAGGATGCACACGAAGCAAGACGTCCTGGCGCTCGAGGTGGCTCTGCATCTTGCGCATTTCGATGTAGATTTCGTTGCAAACCGTGGTCGGGCTCTTGACCATGCCCGTACCCGCGCAGATCGCACACTGGGTACTCAGCGTACGTTCCAGCGACTGCTTCACCCGCTTGCGGGTAATCGCAACCAGCCCGAAATCGTTAAACTGAAGTACCTTCGAAGGCGCCCGGTCCGACTTGAGTTCTTCCTCCAGAGCCTGCATTACCTTGTTCCGGTTCTTGCGCTCATCCATGTCGATGAAGTCGATCACGATAATGCCGCCCAGGTCACGCAGGCGGATCTGGCGAACAATCTCGGGGATGGCGTCAAGATTGGTCTTGAGGATGGTGTCTTCCAGGCGCGCAGTCTTGCCTACGTACTTGCCGGTGTTGATGTCGATCGCCACCAGGGCCTCGGTTTGATTGATCACGATCGAACCGCCGGACTTGAGCCAGACTTTCGACTTAAGCGCCTTGGAGATCTCATCCTGAATACCGAACTGCTCAAAGAGCGGCGTTTCTTTGGTGTAAAGCTTCACTCGCCGCACCAATGAAGGCTGAAAACGATTCAGGAAGCGAACTATCCGCTCGTATTCTGCCTCGGTATCAACCCAGATGGTGGAGAAGTTATCACTCACCTGGTCACGCAGAATGCGCTCCACCAGGTTGAGGTCGTGATAAATAAGTGCCGGCGCTTTAGCCGTATCGGAACGCTGCTTGATCTCAGTCCAAAGGCTGATCAGGAAGCGAATATCCGCCCGCAGATCGTCTTCGCTGGCTCCATCGGCCGCTGTGCGGACGATAAAGCCACCACTGACAGTTCCCTTTTCGCTGATCAGAATCCGCTTCAGGCGCTGGCGTTCCTCATCAGAGGAAATCTTCCGCGACACCCCCACGTGATTTACCGTCGGCATAAAGACCAGGAAGCGGCCCGGGAGCGCGATATGGCTGGTGATACGCGCACCTTTCTTCGCAATCGGCTCCTTGGCAATCTGCACCAGGATTTCCTGACCCTGCTTCAATAGCTCACTGATGATCGGAAGGTCGCTGGTTTGCGCGTTCTGGCGGCGTCCGTTGTGACGGCGGCGGCCATCATTGCGCTGACCACGCCCGCCACGGCGCTGATCATCACGCGGACGGCGAGCCGGCTGCCCGGCCACGGCTGCTACCTGCCCTTCTTCTAATTCTGATTCTGCTTCCTCCGCACCGTCGGCGAACTTTTCCTCCAGCTCGTCTTCCGCCTCTTCTTCCTCCACCATCAGGCCGGAAGCATCGCTGTCAGTACGCTGGTCGATATGAGCGTCACGCACCATATCGCTGATGGCGCTGCCCACGGAAACTTCCTGATCGAGCGTCTCTTCTTCCAGCTCCTGCAGGTCGTGGTCTTCGCTCTCGACATAAAGCGGGGTAAAGTCGTACTCCTCTTCGTCGGTGACCTCTTCCTCTTCCACCAGCCCGGTGACCGGCGGGCCGTCTTCCAGATCGTCCTCTAGCTCATCGAACTCCGTCTCCGGCTCAATCAGTCCAGGACTGGAAGCAGCAAATGCAGCAGGCTCATGACTGGCCTCGGGACGAAGATCCTCAGGTTGCGGTAGGTCTAACTCGGCTTCAGAGGCAGGCTCCTCTTCTTCCAAGACACTGGACTGAGGGGAAGGAAAGCGAAACTCGCTCGGTGCCGAAGGATCAACCCGGTAGGACGCGGAGGCTTCCTCAGGCTCAAACTCCACTGCCGCGAGCGGCTCGCCGGCGATAGCGGCCTGAACTTCTACTTCCGGCTCGGTCACCACCTCGGGTTCAGGAACAACCGGTTCCGGGACATTCACTTCTTCATAGACCGCAGCTTCAAGCACCACAGGGGAAGGCTGCTCGATGGCGGGGATAGCTTCTTGCTGTGGAACCGGGTCGGCCGCCTCCGATTCAGGATGGGAAGAAGCGGGGGCCTCAGTCGCAGAACCGCGATAGCGGGAGATCGATTCT
>Ga0210391_10000891_pt1 | contig 28852 bp, 26 predicted proteins | sample IncBWC12OmetaG_FD_160573 | JGI IMG/M metagenome (GOLD analysis project Ga0210391, IMG submission 160573) | Forest soil microbial communities from Barre Woods Harvard Forest LTER site, Petersham, Massachusetts, United States - Inc-BW-C-12-O ... | reverse complement strand
AGATGCCTGGCAAGACCAGCACCATCCTCGCGATTGGCCAAAGTACTGGCTTGCGCTACAAAGATCCGGATACTTTGGCTCTGATGGTGGGCACTGCCGTCCTAGGTAGTGGATTTACCGGCCGTCTCATGCACACGGTCCGCGACAAAGATGGCCTGACCTATCACATCGAAGCCGAAATGAGTGACAACACCTTCACCGACGGGAGCTGGCAAATCCTGGGGAGCTTTGCGCCCGAGTTGCTCGATCGCGGAACGGCATCCGCACAGGGTGTGCTGGAGCATTGGTGGGCCGACGGCATAACCGACGAAGAGCTGGCAGCGCGAAAGACGAATCTGACTGGACGATATCAGGTAGGGCTAGCCAATACGTCTGGAATGGCTCGAACATTGCTGTCCACGGTCCTGAGGGGCCGCGATGTGACTTGGCTCGACCAGTATCCCAAGGCCGTCGATGCCGTCACCCTTCTGCAGGTGAACACTGCGATCAAGCAGCACCTCAGGCCCGAAAAGATGATTGTCGTGAAGACAGGAACCTTGCCAAAGGCATGAGCTTCGTCCGCACATGCGCGAAGGCTCCGAGTTGAAGTCAAAATCTTCGCACGGCGTTCAGCTTCTGAGGCGCGACGTCCGGACGTGGAACGGCGTAACCGTTTCCGCCAGCGACATGTCATGCTCACCAGGCAGAGCTTGGCTCGATATCTCACCGCCGCAAAACAAGATGGCAATCGTTTTGGAGCAAATCGGCGGACGTGTGGAGGCACGAACGAAGATCAATCAGCCATCTCATTCCAGCTGGTCGGGCCCACAACACATCGATTACGCGCCAGCGGGTATGCAGGTTTGGGGATACACAAATAACGTTCGCGCTATTCGAGGCGTGGACTTCGCCTTTGAAGTTTCCTCTTTGGAATCAATATTGGGTGAAAGCATCGACGTCCAGCAAACCGAGACGCCGCGTCTCCAGTTCTTCGACGAGCGCATTTTTAGAATTGGTTCGTTGCTCGCCGCCGAATGCAAACAGCCAGGTGAACATTCCGATCTATACGGAGACAGCTTGGTCACCGCCCTAGTCATTGATTTTCTGCGTTTCGAACAGGATCGAACCGAAAAAAAGAAGCAGGGCACACTGGCGCCGTGGCAACTCCATCGCGCAAAGGAGTTTATGGTGGCTAACTTGCCGACCGGCGTTCGGTTGCGCGATTTAGCAAAAATAACACGACTATCTCAATCTCAGTTCGGAAGAGCGTTCAAGGCGTCTACGGGGCTGGCCCCGCACCGGTGGCAAATGAATCTTCGGATTAGTAAGGCCCAACAACTTCTCCTTGAGGGAGAACTTTCGCTGGCACAAATTGCATTGGTGACCGGTTTTTCAGAGCAAAGCCATTTTACTCGAGCCTTTCGAAGCATGGTGGGTGCTTCCCCCGGATCATGGCGTCGAGATCAACGCAGGTAATTCGAACGAGGCCCTTCTGGCGCGTCCGCGCAGCGTTTTTTGTCAATGAATGCCGCAATCTCACAATCCCTATTGGTCAGTAGCGGCTAGCTTGTCTTATGGAAAACGTAACGCAATCCTCGTCGTCAATGCCTGAAGTTCAATCACTAGCAAGGAGCCGTATTATGAGTCATGTCAATGAGACCACTGTTCGTAACGCTTATGCCGTTGCGGAACGGAAAGATCTGGAAGGCTGGATCAAATTGTTCACGCCCGATGGAGTGTTCACCGACAATTCGATCGGGGTGACTTACCGCGGTGGCGATCTTGCCTATCCAGTCCGTAATTTCGGCACGGCGTTTTCCAACATGCACCGCGAGCTATATCACGTGTATGCTGACGGCGATGTAGTCGTGGTGCAGCTGGCGCTCCAGGGCACCCACGATGGTCCGCTGCACCTTCCCTTTGGTGAGCTGCCAGCTACGGGTAAGCAGATGAACGCACCCTGCTGCGACGTGTTTGAACTCGTCGGCGGCAAGATCAAGCGCTTCGACTGCTACCCGGAGGGGACGATCATCTTTGCTCAGCTCGGGATCTTGAACAATCTCGACGCCGCATTGCGTCACTGAGAATCCGTTGCTTGGTGGTGCCAATTGCAACGGGCGCTACGCGGTAAGTGGTGGAAAATACTGAACCTATCTGCTAGATGTCTGCTCTCATAATGCCGAGGTCGAGGGTCCGAGTCCCTCTGTCACACCAATCAATTCAGGCTCGAGTGCGCTCGCGACTAGGTCGGCATTGGCACTCCATGATCGCGCAATGTGACCATCAGCGGCTCCAAATGGCGGCGGTAGAAGCGCCAGCGGCCGGAGGAGCTGCCATAAATCGGACGGCGCACCTGCGATGCGCTGGCTGTCAACGATACCGACGTGTTCCTTTGAATGTCGATCGCAGACTCGCTCCATGGTAGTCCGCAGTGCGTTGCGATCGCCCGGCCAACCCGATGGGGCTCGCTCACCAGGTCTTCGTAGACGATTTCGTGCATTCGGTCGCCCAAGACAGCCCGCCAATGATTCACCAATTGCTCGTACGCTGAGTAGTACCGGCCGAGTTCCGCCAGGTCGTAACTGAACGGATAACCTGCCGCGAACAGCGTCCGATACATGGCAAAACAGCTGTCGAGGGGCGAACGCCGCACGAGCAGAAGCTTCGCCTCCGGCAGCGCGCGGTGGATGGCACCAAGGTAGAGGTAGTTCAGCGGAAGCTTCTCGATGATTCGGCTGCCGTCAATGCCGGCGCCGGCGAGCCGCGCGTACTCGGCGGCAATTGCCACTGTATCAGCGGCTGCAGCTCGCTCGAACACGTCACCCGACGCAGACGTAGTCGCGAATAGGGCGCGTGAAACGTTGTCTGTCTCACCGTTCGACCGAACGCTCGCCAGTCCCGTCAGAATGCGTTCTACCAGCGTCGTGCCCGAGCGTGGAAGGCCGACGATAAATATGTAACGCGACTGCTCCCGAATTGCTTGCGGTTCGGCTTGTGCCCCGCGGGGTTGCGCGACGAAATCTCGCGTATACACCTCGGCAATGCGTAGAAGTTTGCCCTCGTCCGTTGCGACGTTGTACTCGAGCCGCGAGCGTCGTGCCTGCGCGGCGGCGGCAAACCAGCGAAAGGCCTCGTCGAACCGTCCGACATCGTCGAGCTCTTTTCCAAGTGCGTAACCCAAAAATATAAGCGCCCGATAGTCGTCTGCCGCTCGGGCGAGCTGCGCTTGCAGCTCTTCGATGTGGTTCGCCGAGGAATGCTGAACGCGGAGCTCTGACCTCAGCAGATAGGTCGGATATTGGCTTGGGTCAAGCGCGATTCCACGATCACAGGCCGCTTCTGCCTCGATCAGCTTGCCGAGGCCGCGCTCACTGCACGCCAGGTTGTACCAAAACCGAGGATCGTTCGGCGCAAGCTGGGTCGCGCGCTGATATAGGGCATTCGCTCGATCGTGCTGGCCGAGAGCCATCGAGACGTTAGCAAGCCCGTCGTACGCATCGGCGCCACCAGGCGCCAGCTCCACCGCCTGCGCGACGATCCGCTCCGCTTCGTGCGGACGTCCGAGTTTCAATAGCAACGACGCCAGGAAGCCATGGGCGGGCAGGCATTCTTGTGCTCCGTCGACGGCCCGCTCGGCAAATGGCAATGCCTCATCGACACGCCCGGCCCGAGCCAATCGGAGGGCCTCGCGCGCGGCAGCTTGAGCGGCAGCTTTCATCCAATTTCTCCGCGAGAAACGCTGGCCTTAAGGCCAGCGAGGGCTAGCGATATACCTAGCCTTGCGTGCTTCCCACGATCTGCATTTCTCGATGTTTGCCGAGGTCGGAAGGCATGGCTTTTTGGTATACTGTATGGATGTACAGCCATCGACCTACTCGCGCTATTCGGGTCCTGCGCCTGCGGGTGAAGGACAAGCACGCGGCGTGGCTTTGCGGCCTGTCCCGCGAGGTCAACACGGTCTCCAATTATTGCAACGAACTGTCGGTCAAAGTGTTCGAGCGCGAGCGGCGATTCTTGTCGGGATTTGATTTCTGGCCGTTCCTCAAAGGGGTCACGCGCGGCGAGTGCGCCTTGCATCTTCCGGTTCAAGCGGTGCAGGAGATCGCGGAAGAATACGCCCGGCGGCGCCGACAGCATCGACGAGTCCGGCTGGCGTGGCGCAAGAGTGGCGGTGCACGCCGGTCCCTCGGCTGGATTCCGTTTAAGGTCAGAACCATTCGCTACCGAGGCGGACAGGTCTACTTCGCGGGACGTTGGTTGTCGCTGTGGGACAGCTACGGTCTGGGAAGCTACGAACTGTGTGCGGGGTGTTTCAGTGAAGACAGCCGCGGACGCTGGCATCTGAATGTGTGTGTGCCCCATGCACGGCTGAGGGAGGAGAGAAATAAACCTCCCGTCGGTTCGATCCTCGATCGCTCGGTGCTGAGCCTGGGCATTGATCTGGGGTTGAGCACTTTTGCGGCGTTCAGTGATGAGGCTCTGCTGCCGATCGAGGCCGAGCGCTTTTACGGCGACTTGGAACCCGTCCTTGCTCGCGCGCAGCGCGCGCGTCATCGAAACTGAACCCGCGCCATTCACGCCAAGATCGCGAATCGGCGAAAAGATTTCTTGCATAAGCTGAGCACCCGCCTGGTCAAGGCCAACGGTGCGATCTTCGTCGGCAACGTAAATGCCTCCGCTCTGGCAAAGACCCGACTGGCCAAGTCGGTGCTCGATGCGGGCTGGAGCGCATTTCGAACCATGCTGCTGTACAAATGCGCTGACGCAGGCGTGTGGTTTGCGGAAGTCGATGAAGCGTTTTCCACCCAGACCTGCAGCGTGTGTGACAGCCGCGCCGGCCCCAAAGGCCGGAAAGATCTTGGAATAAGAGAATGGCAGTGCACTGTGTGCGGAGCGGTCCATGATCGCAACGTCAATGCAGCTCACATTATCCTCGCGGCGGGACATCGCCGTCTTGCAGAAGGAATCCTCGGCCCTTGAGGGCGAGGAGGATGTCAAAGTTCTCCGGTGACCTGGGCCGACAAACTGTAACCGGAAGGGTCGTGTCGTGGAAAGTGCCCGGCTGCCGCAACAGGGGGTAAGGCGCGCTTACCCGTCCGTGGCAGTCGCGCCGCAACTGAAAAAAGTGGAAATCTCCTAAGAAGTCGCGTGAAAGGACGAAGCTTTCCGTTGACGGGCCCAGGGAGCTTGTCACATATTGAACCAGCGCGGCGCAAGCGAGCCCGAGGCAGCTCCTGAAGAGAGCGCTTACGAGAGCAATTGAGACCGCGCGTGGGATGGGGAATAAGTTTACGCAGGTGACGACTCGGCCATGGTGCGTTTCAGAGGTCCTGACGCCGTGCTCGCCGATTCCTGAGGATCCGGAGCTCGGCCCGGCGATCCTCGTTGGCCATGTGTAGGGGGTGTAGCATGAGGAAGTCCAGTACGGCTCGACACGTCGCGATGTCCGTGAAACGAACACTCAGCGCGCATACACCGGTTCACACCGCGGTGTGCATCGCGTTGTACGGCATGTCGCAGGCCGCGTACTCGCAGCAGGCCGGGATGGAAGCGACGGACTCGCTCTCTGAAGTAGTCGTCACGGCCACCCGTCGCGTGCAGACGCTGGAGGCGGTGCCGTACAGCATTTCGGTCGTCAGTTCGGACCAGCTCGCGCAGACGGGCGTGACCGATATCTCGTCACTGGCGACGGCAGTTCCCGGGCTCAGCATGTACGACTACGGCGCGCGTTTGGCCGGAGCGACGGTGCCAATCATTCGCGGCATCAACGCGACCGGCGAGCCGACGCGCGGATTTCGCACCTTCGAACAGGCCCCGGTTGGCACCTATATCGGCAATTCGCCGATCGATGGTTACTTTCAGCTGGACGATGTGAAACAGGTCGAGGTTCTGCGTGGTCCGCAAGGGACTCTGTATGGCGCAGGCGCGCTGGGCGGCGCCCTTCGAATCATTCCCAACTCGCCGGAGTTAAACAACTTCTCGGGCGCGATCGAGGCCAGTGGTGGCAGGGTCGATCACTCGGAGGGAACCCCCTATACGCTGAAAGGCTTGATCAACTTGCCGCTCGGCGACGAGCTCGCATTCCGGGCCTCGGCGAAGTACGCGTACGAACCCGGCTTCGTCAACACGTATGGCCTGTTCGCCCGCACCAACAACGGCGTGTCTGGAATCCCGCTGCTCGCGAATCCTGCCGACCCCATCAATAGCCCGGCCATCTACTCGGATCGTTCGGACTGGAATTTCCAGAAGACGCTCACCGGGCGCGCGAGCCTGTTGTGGAAGCCAAGCGACGCGTTCAGCGCGGAGCTTGCGGTTCTCCATTCCAATGCCGACGGTGACGGTGGTCCCCAGGTCAATCCGGACTTTCCCGGCGGGGTGTCACCGCTCGACGCTGCGACGACGTTACCTGCCGGTGGCCATTACCGGGAATTCTCGCAGATCGATCAGCCCTGGTCGCGCTACACGAATCTGACCAGTCTCGACCTCTCCTATGACGCGGGATTCGCCACGGTGTCGTCGACGAGTTCCTACTACACGACATCGGGCTCGACACTGGAGGACAACACCTACAGCCTGGGCGGCCTCATCGATGGCGGCTACCTCCCGTATTATGCGGGCACGCCCACGAATCCGCGTTTTGTCTACGACGAGATATTCACCGATTCGGCGCACACCTTCACGGAAGAGGTTCGCCTCGTGTCGAAGGCCGCACCTGACAACGTTATCGACTACGTCGTAGGCGCTTTCTACGAGAATCAGGCGCGTGAGGGGGCATGGACCATCGCCGTCCCAGGGACACCGGAGCGGCAGCTCGCGCAGGGATGTTCGGCGACTACCTTGACCTGCCCCGGCGGCGTTTTTTACATCGCCACAGCTCCCGGCGACGTCACATTTCAGCAGATCGACCACCAGAAATTCACCGATAAGTCGGTGTTTGGCGAACTGACCTGGCATTTCATGCCGGGCGGACAGCTCACTGTCGGCGGGCGGCATTTCAGCCAGGAGTTCACCGACGCGCAGTCCTATGACGACTACCCCTTCCCGACCCACCTTCCGGCAACACCGCATGAATCGCCGGCATCGAAAACGGTCTGGAAGGTCGACCCGTCATTCGAGTACGCCAAGGATCAGTTCGTATATGCGTTGTGGTCGCAGGGCTTCCGCCGCGGCGGTGCGAACTCGGTGCCCCTGGCGGGGCCGTTCGCAGAAAGTCCGCTGATATCGACTTACCAACCCGACACGACGAACAATTACGAAGCGGGGCTCAAGGGGCGATTCAGCAACGGCTTCTCTTATACGGCTGCGGTGTTCGACATCAAATGGGACAAGCCGCAGATATCATCGAGTCTGCCCTCCGGAAATCTCGCCGTGTACAACGCGAACACGGCTGAGTCGAAGGGCTTCGAGTTGGAGTCGAGCGGCCCGCTGTTCGTGCCGCATCTCGCCTATTCCGTGAGCTTTGCCTATGCCGATGCGCATTTGACCAGCGACTTTTCGCTGCCGGCGAACAATGGCCTCCAGACCGGCACCATCGTCCCCGGTCTTATACATGGAACTTCCGGGGAACAGATGCCGGGAAGTCCGAAGACCAGCGCGAGCGCCGGTATTGTCTACGATATGAATGTCTCGGCTGGATACGATCTTGCCCTGGCAGCGAACGGGGTCTATCGAGGCGTCGTACCGATGCAACTGTCGCCCACGCTGGGCGTAACGACTGTGCAAAAATCATCGAGTTACGAGATCATGAATCTCTCGGCAGCACTGATTCACAAGCCGTGGCGCACGACCCTGTACGTGACCAACCTGTTCGACAGGCAGAATATTCTGGTCCCGCCGACGCAGTTCAACGAGCTCGGCAAGTTGACGAACGACTATTTGGTCAATCCACCGCGTGAAATTGGTGTTCGGGTCGCCTACACGTTCTGATCCGCCTGAAATGACCAGGCCGATACTTTCGATCGCGGGCGCATCGGCCGCCGTGCTGCTGAGCGTATCCGCTGTCGCGCTGGATTCGCCGGGGCAGGCCCGCGCGGGCGGGACGACGGCGCTGGAGCAAACCACCGCGCCGGCGACCTGCGATACACCTCAGCATCATCAGCTGGATTTCTGGGTGGGCAATTGGCAGGTTTTCGACGCCGCGACGAACCAGTTGGTTGCATTCGAGCGTGTCGAGAAGCACTCGGAAGGGTGTATCGTCCAGGAGAACCTGACCTTCCTGACGGACATGTACCGGCGCCCGGGTGTCAAGTACCGGCTCGCGGGCATCGGCGTCAATCGCTTCGATGGCGAGAATTGGCTGCAGATGTGGGCCGACAATCAGTGGGGGGCGATTTTCCTGCGTGGGGCGCCGGATGCGGACGGCAACATGGTATTCGTGACTGTGATCCCTTCGCGCAAACGCGACGTGAAGCTGGTGTATGAAAACCGCTCCGACGGTACTGTGCGCATCTTGCAGTACGTTGCCCCCGCCGGCAGCGGCAAGTGGGTGAAGTACGGTGATCTCGTCTACCGCCCAAATCGGTAGCGACAGCGCGAGCTGAACCGTTGCACATCGAGGAACATGTCTGGATCACGTTGAGCGACGGTTGCCGTCTAGGGGCTCGTCTCTGGCTCCCGAAGACCGCGGTCCAGTTGCCCGTTCCTGCTGTACTTGAGTACATCCCATACCGAAAGCGCGACGGCACACGAGCGCGCGACGACCCCATGCACGGCTACTTCGCGCAGAACGGCTACGCGGCCATCCGTGTCGACATGCGCGGCTCCGGCGAGTCCGAGGGTCATCTCGCGGACGAGTATCTCAAGCAGGAGCAGGATGATGCCCTCGAGGTGATCGCTTGGATTGCGAGCCAGCCTTGGTGTACCGGCGCCGTGGGCCTGCAGGGCAAGTCATGGGGTGGTTTCAATGCGCTGCAGATCGCAGCCCGCCGTCCGCCGGCACTGAAGGCGATCATCACCACCTTCTCGACCGACAATCGCTACACCGACGACATCCATTACATGGGCGGCTGTCTGCTCAACGACAATTTATGGTGGGGCAGCATCATGCTCGCCTACCAGAGCCGGCCGCTCGATCCCGAGATCGTTGGTCAGGAATGGCGCGGGCGCTGGCTCGAGCGACTCGAGACGCTCCCTTTCTTCCCAGCGCTCTGGCTATCTCACCAGCGCTACGACGACTACTGGAAGCACGGTTCGATCTGCGAGGATTACGCGGCGATCGACTGCCCAGTCCTCGCGATCGGCGGTTGGTCGGATGCCTACACCAACGCCGTTCCGCGCTTCCTCGCGAACCTCAAGGTGCCGCGGCTCGGCATCATCGGGCCATGGGGGCATCTCTATCCGCATGACGGCGTGCCCGGCCCCGCGATCGGTTATCTGCAAGAAGCGGTCCGCTGGTGGGACCGGTGGCTCAAAGGCCGGGACAACGGGATCATGAACGAGCCGATGCTGCGGGCATACATCGAGGACCCCGTCGCCCCGGACGGCACGCGCACGTTCATCCCGGGGCGCTGGGTCGGCGAGGCAACCTACCCGTCGCGCAACATCCAGCCGTGGCGGCTCTTTCTTCGCGCAGACCGAAGCCTCGGCGAACAGCCTGATCGGAGCACCGTGTTCTCGATTCGTTCGCCGCAGAGCCAAGGCAAGGCTGCCGGTGAGTGGATGGGAACCGGATGTCCGGGCGAGCACCCGACGGACCAGCGGCTCGACGACGGTGGGGCACTGGTATTCGACACATTGGCACTCGAGCGTGAGCTCTCGGTGCTCGGTCCGCCGCTGCTGCGGCTGCAGGTCTCGTCCGACGCGCCTGTCGCCCAGCTAGCGGTTCGCCTCTCAGATGTGGCGCCGGACGGTCGGGTCACGCGTGTCAGTTATCAGGTCGTCAATCTTACTCACCGCGACAGCCACGAGCACCCCTCGCGACTCGCGCCCGGGCGCTACTACGATTTGAGCGTGACGCTCAATGCGTGCGGATACCGGTTCCTGCCGGGTCACCGCATCCGCCTGTCGATCGCGACGGCGTACTGGCCGATTGTCTGGCCGGCACCATACCCGGCCACGTTGTCGATCCGGACGGGCGAGAGTGCAATGGAGCTGCCGGTGCGGCAGGAGACCCAAGGACCGGCGGTGTCGTTCGCGCCGCCGACCCATGGACCGTTGGCGCCAATCACCTGCATCGACCCCGGCACCGTGCGGCGGTTCACCGTCCAGGATCACGTCACCGGCGAGACGACCTACGTCACCGAAGGCATCGGCGGCGTGTTCGGTGAAGGCATCCGGCGCTTAGACGATGTCAACATCGAAGTCGCCCATTGCCTGAAACGTGAGCTGACGATCAGGGACGATGACCCGCTGTCCGCTCGGTATGTGTTGACCCAATCGTACGAGATGGGTCGTGACGGATGGCGGACCCTGGTGAATACTGAGGCCCGGATGCACAGCGACACCAACAGCTTCTACGTGTCAGGTACTCTGATCGCCCGGCTCAACGGCGACATCGTGGCCGAGCGACAATGGGACGTGACGATCCCCCGCGATCTCCTGTGAGGGCGGAAACTCCGCTGCAGGCGGGCGCGGGCCATCGTGAGATTTTTGGGCAACCGCGCGGCCTCGCGACGCTCTTTCTGACCGAGATGTGGGAGCGCTTTACGTACTATGGGATGCGCTCCATCCTGATCCTCTTCGCTGTGGCAGCCGTGAGCGACGGCGGCCTCGGGCTCGACGACCACATCGCGAGCGCGATCTACGGCCTTTACATCGCCGCGACCTACGTCTTTGCCCTGTTCGGTGGCTGGATGGCGGACCGCCTGCTTGGCGCGCAGCGGGCCGTGATCGTCGGTGGCGTCCTGATCCTGTGTGGAAACACCCTGCTGATCCTCGGCAGTGTCCAGTGCTTCTTCGTCGGCCTCGTAGTCATCGTGCTCGGCGTGGGCCTCCTCAAGCCTAACATCAGTGTCATGGTCGCTGAGTTGTACCCGGAAGGTGGCGCCCGGCGGGATGCGGGCTTCTCGATCTTCTACGTCGGTATCAGTGTCGGCGCGCTCCTCGGCTCCCTGCTCGTGCCGCTCTGCGCAGCGCAATTCGGCTGGCGCTGGGGATTCAGCCTGCCCGTGCTCGGCATGATGATTGGGCTCGGCCAGTTCATGCTGACGCGACGCTGGCTTGGTGACCGCGGTCGGGGAGCACGCGCAGCGACCGGACTCCGGGCCTGGCTTCCAGTTTTGCTGCTTCTGCTTGCAGTCATGGCGATTACAGCGCTCGCGATCGGCGGACAGCTGGCAATCGATCCGGTCAGGCTGGCGGCCGCTGCGTCGTGGGTAATCGCGCTGCTCGCGGTGGTGTATTTCGGGTACTTGATCCTGTTTGCGGGATTGAACAGGGATGAGCGCCGGCGGGTGTACGTGATGGTTGCACTGTTCGTGGCCTATGCGACGTTCTTCGCCGGCTTCGAGCAGGGAGGCGCCTCTTTAAATCTGTTCGCTGATCGATACACGGACCGCAATGTGTTCGGCTGGGTCATGCCGGCGGGCGTGCTGCAAGGCACGACCGCTCTCTACACGATACTGTTTGCTCCGGCCTTCGCTGCTTTGTGGATCGGACTCGGGCGACGCGGCTACGACTTTGCTCCGTCAACCAAGTTCGCGGCGGGGCTTGGGCTGCTGAGCGCGGGATACCTCGTCATGTACGTCGCGTCGGGATACGTCGTCAAAGGCGAGAAGATATTGCCGACGTGGCTGCTCGTGACCTACTTTCTTCAGGAATGCGGCGACCTATGCCTATCGCCGGTTGGCCTGTCGTCGATGACCAAGCTCGCACCGCCGCGGTTCGTAGGCCAGGTCATGGGGCTTTGGTTCCTCGCCCTGGCCCTCGGTAACAATCTCGCCGGTCAGCTCTCGGGCGAATACGACGCGCACAACCTGCAGTCGCTCCCGGAGCTGTTCTTAAAGATCTTCTGGTGGTCCTTTGTCGCCGCAGCGATCATGCTGCTGCTGACTCCATTGATTAGGCGTCTGTTGGGCGGCGTCAGGTGAGGGAGCTCTCCACGAGCCGATTGGCCACCCAGCTGTGGAAGTGATGGGTGGCCGCGTCCATCGCCGGCGAGAATACGCCGCCGTCGTATCCCGGCGAGGCACGCCCGATCTGCATCTGCTCGACCGCGGGCAGGTCCTGTTCAAAGACGACCCGCCATGCGGCAAGGGTCGCCGCCCGGCAAGCGCGATAGACGTCACTCGTGGCCCCGTCACCCACATAAAGGATTTGCAGTTCCTCGCGAGTCCGATCGGCCGCTTCCGGTAGCAGGAGGATTGCGAATGCGTGATCCGCTTGGAAGCCCAGCAGCACGTTCGGGTACATGGTCGGGTACTCGGCCACGTGCATCCGCTCGGCCGGCCACGCCGTGACGCGTGGCAGGTGCGTGCCGGCTATGTCGCTTCCACGATACGCCAGGGAACCTTGTCCGGCGAAGTCGTCGCCGAAGAAGCAGTAATGGTCGTCCAGCCGTGAGTAAGTATTAAGCTCGGGATGCACCGAAGGGAGATGGTAGGCTTCGCAGTAGTTCTCGACTGCGAGCTTCCAATTGCACTGCGCTGTGAGGCTCAGGCGGGAATCGGTAACGCCGGGCTTCAGCTGGGACCAGCCATCGGTGCCGAGCAATTGCTCGGCACGCCGCACCAACTGGCCGGCGTGCAGACCGAAGTCAGGCGCGTCACCGCTCAAATTGACGAACAGGACGCCCATGAACACGGCGCTGCGCACCGGCTTCAGTCCATGGTCCGAGTTCTTGAATCCTTCGCGGTGGTGCCGATCCACGCCGCCGATGTTCGGCGTGGCCTTGAGGTCGCCGTTGGTGGCGTACGACCAGCAGTGATAGCGGCAGGTAATCAAGCCTCGAACTTCCGTTGGCTCGGCGACCAGCTTCATACCGCGATGGCTGCACACGTTGTGAAAAACGTGGAGCGCGCCATGCCGATCGCGAGTCACGAGCAATGGCAAGCCCATGAACTCGATCGGGTGGGCCGTCGGCCGGTCAGGGATCGTATCCGTGAACGCAATCCCTGCCCAGGTGCGCCCGAAGACGGCGTCGCGCTCGTAGTGGAAATACGCGTCACTGGTATAGGTGACGTTCGGCAGGCCTATCGCCTCATCGACTGGTCGTAGGACCTTCGACAGCCGTTCAACGTTGATCGGACTCGAACCGCCGGAAACTGACATTCGCACACCCCATCGCGCGCCCTGATTCTGGCCGAATAGACTGCCGATCCGGCCATTGCGCCGCAGTGTACACCTTGTAGGTCGTGGCGCTTCCGCCGCCGGAGGGTGCCGAACGTACCTTCACCGGATCGCCTAAATAAATCCAACGTGCGACTAAGAAACGTCGGGCCTCTCCCGCGCCGGTCGCCTTAAGATAGCGACTCGGTCCCGAACCAGATCCATCATCGGGACGAGGATCCCATGAAGCGCCACGTCCGGGTACTTGTCATCGGAGGGGGAGTCGTCGGCTGCAGCGTCCTCTATCACTTGACCAAGCTCGGGTGGCGGGATGTCGCGCTCTGCGAACGCAAGGAACTGACCGCCGGCTCGAGTTGGCACGCTGCCGGCGCCTTTCACGCCCTCAACAGCGACGCCGCTATGTCGCGCCTGCAGGCCTATTCGGTTGCACTCTATCCGGAGCTGCAGCGGATCTCGGGGCAGGACATCGGCCTGCATTATCCGGGTGGATTGAACGTCGCTGCCACGAAGGAGCGGTGGGACCTGCTGCGGGCGGATGTCGCGCGGCACAAGACGCTCGGCCTCGACACGCGGCTCGTGAGCTCAGCCGAGATCCGCGAACTTTGTCCGATTATGGACACTCGCGATGTGCTTGGCGCAATCTATGACCCAATGGAGGGCCACCTCGACCCGTCGGGCGCGACGCACGCATTCGCAAAGGCAGCACGACTGAACGGCGCGGAAATCTACCGCCACACTCGCGTAGTCGCGCTTGCGCCGACCGGGCGTGGCAGCTGGGATGTATCGACTGACCAAGGCACGATCGAGGCTGAACACGTCGTCAACGCCGGTGGACTCTGGGCTCGCGAGGTCGGTCGCATGGTCGGCGTCGAGCTGCCGCTTGTGCCGATGGAGCACCACTACCTGATCACCGAGGACCTCGCGGAGCTCACGAACGCCGCCAAGGAGTTGCCGGTCGTCGTGGACCTCGATGGCGAAATGTACATGCGCCAGGAACGGCGCGGTGTCCTGCTCGGTGTGTACGAGACGCCCGCTACGCCATGGGCCGTGGGCGGTACCTCGTGGGACTACGGGGAGACCGATCTGCTGGCGCCTGACCTCGATCGCCTGACTGGGGCGCTCGAGAAGGGGTTCACCCGGTTTCCGATTCTTCACGCCGCAGGAATCCGCAAAATCGTGAACGGTCCGTTCACGTTCACGCCGGACGGTAACCCGCTTGTGGGTCCCGTGCCCGGCGTACCGAACTACTGGGCGGCCTGCGGAGTGATGGCGGGTTTTTGTCAGGGCGGCGGTGTTGGTCTTGCGCTCGCAACCTGGATGATCACAGGCGAGCCGGACGGCGACGCCTTCGCACTCGACGTCGCACGATTTGGCGACTACGCGAGCAAGGCCTATGTGCTCGAGAAAGCCGGGGAATTCTACTCCCGGCGCTTTCGCATCGCCTATCCGAACGAGTACTGGCCCGCCGGTCGCCCGTCCAAGACATCGGCGCTCCATGGACGGCTCGCGGCTCGCAATGCAGTCCACGGTGTGAGCTACGGCCTCGAATACCCGCTCTACTTCGCGCCAAGCGACGAGGCGCCCGAGGAAACCCCGACCCTTCGGCGCTCCAACGCATTTGGTCCCGTCGCATCCGAGTGCCGCGCGGCTCGGAGCGCAGCCGGCGTGCTCGACGCGAGTTCGTTCAGCAAGTACGAGTTCGCAGGCCCCGGTGCCGAAAGTGTGCTCGATCGGCTCCTGGCGGCGAAGCTGCCGGCGGTCGGTAGAATCAAATTGACGCCGATGCTTGCCGCAAGCGGCAGGCTGATGGGCGATCTGACGACGATCCGCATGGCGCCAGACCGGTTTCTGGTATTTGGTTCCGGCTACCTGCAGGCCTGGCACATGCGCTGGTTTGCGGCGCACCTGCCCGCCACCGGCGTCACGCTTAGAAATCTCTCCAACGACTGGGGCGGAATCGCGATGTTTGGCCCGAAGTCGCGCGAGGCCCTGGCTCGAGTGACTGCGGAGGATGTCAGCCACGCGGCCTTCCCGTTCATGACTGCCCGGATGATGGATGTGGGTCTTTGCAATGCTCTGGTCGCGAGGATGTCGGTCACCGGCGAGTTGGGGTACGAGATTCACGCACCGCAGGTCTACCTAGGCGCGATTTACGACCGTCTGATGGCGGCAGCACGGGATCTTCAGATCGTGAATGTGGGGATGTACGCGCTCCTCTCCCTCAGAATAGAGAAGGGATTCGGTATCTGGACTCGCGAATTCTCGCGGGATTACACGCCGACGGAGTGCGGTCTCGCGAGGTTCATCGCTTACGACAAACCGGCGTTCATCGGCCGCGAAGCCGCCCTCAAAGACCGGGTTACGGCGCCCGGGCGACAGCTTGTCCTTCTTGACGTGGACGCCGCGGACGCGGATGCAAGCTTCTACGAACCGATCTGGTCTGGCGATCAGCGCGTCGGCTTCGTCACCTCAGCTGCTTACGGGCATACCTGTGGCAAGAGCCTCGCGATGGGTTACGTTTCGAGCTCGATGGCCAAGTCCGGTACACCACTCGAGGTGACGATCGTTGGCGAACGTCGTTCATGCCGGGTCCTCGCCGAGCCCCCGGTAGATCCCATGGGAGCGCGGATGCGCGCTTGAGACCAACGCAATGTCAGAAGACGATCGAGCCGCTCGCCGTGCGCGTCCAAGTGGGCGCGATGCCCGGCACAAGGCGCGGGCCGCGCGCCCGGTGGCCCCGGCCTACATCACCCGCGAGATTCCGCCGTACGAGTTCCTGTCGCCCGATGGTCTTGACGCCGTGGAACGACACGCCGATCTTCTGCTCGAAGAGATCGGGCTCGAGATCCGCGGGGACGAAGAGGCGATCCGACTCTGGCGAGAAGCCGGCGCGACGGTCACCGATGGCTGCCGGATCCACGTGCCGGCCGGGCTGGCCCGCGACATCGTGCGCCGTTCCGCGCCTCGGGTATTTACTCAACACGCGCGCAACCCGGCTCGCAACGTCGAGATCGGCGGAAACCACACGGTATTTGCGCCTGCCTACGGGCCGCCTTTCGTCTCCGATCTCGATGGTGGCCGGCGTTACGGCACCCTCGGGGATTTTCAAAACTTCGTCAAACTTAGCTTTGTCTCGCCGTGGCTGCACCACTCGGGAGGCACCGTCTGCGAGCCGGTCGACGTGCCCGTCAACAAGCGCCATTTCGATATGGTCTATGCGCACATGCGCTACTCGGACAAGCCATTCATGGGCTCAGTAACGACAGCGGCGCGTGCGGCCGACTCGATCGAACTGTGCCGGATCCTGTTTGGTGCAGACTTCGTGGCGAACAACTGTGTGATCCTCGGCAACGTCAACGTCAACTCCCCGCTGGTGCTCGACGGCGAGGCGAGTCGCGTAATCCGCACCTATGCGGCAGCCAATCAGGCGCCGGTGTGCGTGCCATTCATCCTCGGCGGGGCGATGGGTCCGGTGACGACTGCTGGCGCGCTTGCGCAGTGCTTCGCAGAGGCGACCTTCTGCGTCGCGCTCGCGCAGCTCGAGCGCCCGGGCTCGCCGGCGATCCTTGGCAATTTTTTGTCATCAATGTCCTTGCGAAGCGGCGCGCCAACGTTCGGAACGCCCGAGCCGGCGCTCGCCTACTTCGCGATCGGCCAACTCGCGCGTCGGCTCGGCGTACCGCTGCGTTGCGGCGGCAACCTGTGCGCGTCGAAGGTCGCAGACTCCCAGGCGGCCTCCGAGAGTGCGAACTCGATCTGGCCGGCGTTCCTCGGCGGCGCGAACTTCATGTTGCATGCGGCCGGTTGGCTCGAGGCAGGACTGGTGATGTCCTACGAGAAATTCGTCATGGATGTCGACCAACTGGGTGGCTTCCACACCCTGGCTAGAGGCATGCCCCTCGACGACAATGGCTTCGCGCTCGGGGCATTCCGGGAGATCGGCCCAGGCAGTCATTACCTGGGCTCGGCGCACACGATGGCGAATTACGAGCGGGCGTTCCATGATTTCGAGCTTGCCGACAATAACTCCTACGAGCAATGGCGTGCGGAGGGGGGTCGCGACCAGCTGACCCGCGCCAATCAACGCTGGAAGGCCATGCTCCAGTCGTACGAGGCGCCGCCGATCGATGCGGCGATCGACGAGGCGCTCAAGGACTACATCGGCCGGCGCAAAGCCGCCATGAAGGACGAAATTGGCTGAAGCGACGCGGATCATCCATTGACGCGACCGATTGGGCTCGGCATGATCGAGACTGGTTGACTGGGCCTAGGAGGGCAGATGACGACGCCCGCGCCCATTTACAGCGGCGGCGACCGATTCGAGATCGCCGAGAGGCGGGTGAACGTGCCGCCGGAAATGCAGTGCCTGCAAACGGCGGACGCGGCACTTTCGGACTTCGCGTCCCGCTATCTGGCGTACCGACATCCCCTGCGGTTCTTCTCCAACGACCCGAGTCGACGTTGTGACACCTATTATCTATCGCCGTGGATGGTCATGGCGGTGGTCGATGTCGCATCTGCCGAGCGATTCGAGAGCCCCTTAAGAGGCCAAAACATACTCGAATTTCACTACCGCATCTCCGGAGCGATCGAGCTTGCAGGCTCGTGGGGCGAGTGCCGGGTGTTCGAGCCGGCGTGCCTTCTGTGGTTTCAGCCGAACGGCTGCGACGATGTGAATGAGCGACTCGGCGAGGCGCTGCGCGGCCGCGAAACGTGGGTCAGCCTGTATTGCGATCGCGTGTGGCTGGATCACGTGAACGAGGGCGCGGCGGCTATTCTCGAATCGGCACTCTCTCCGGACGAAGGCACCGCGATCCTACCGCGCTTCCGGGCGGGCCCGCACATCGGTGCAACGGTTCCGTTGCTGCGGGACATCGTGCGCACCGACCGCAGCGATCCGCTGCAGTGGCTCTACGCGAGCGCCAAGGCAAACGAGCTGCTGTACGTCACGCTGAGCAATCTCGGCGCCTTTGCGCCGCGAGACGGTGGTCACCTCAAGCTGACGGAGCGCGATCGGAAGCAGCTACACCTGATTCGCGATGTACTCGCAGCGAATTTCGTTACGCCGCCGCGCCTACCGGATCTCGCCCGCCGCGCGGGCATGAACTACTCGAAGTTGTGCACGGCGTTTCACCAACTTTTCGGCGAGACGACCGCGGAGTTCGTGCGTCGCCAGCGACTGGAGTTTGCGCACGGTTTGTTGCGAACGTCGGATCTTCAAGTCCAACAGATCGCAATGCAAGCCGGCTACGCGCATCACGGGAGTTTCACCGCCGCGTTTGCGCGGCAGTTCGGCTACTCACCGAAGCAAGTGCGCCGGCCAACCGCACCAACATCCGTCTGACATTGTCCTCAAGGTCGATTCGCGGCGCGCTCGACAGAGCGCAGCCAAAGTCTGTATGCCAAGACACGAACGACAATGAGCACAAAGAGACCTGTGGCCAGAAACAATTGGAAGTCATCTTTGGGGTTCCAACCCGCGCGATCGGGGCCATTGCGGAAGCGGTCGTCGAACAGATTAAAATCCACTGCACCGCCGTGCGAAATGCTGTTGATGACACCGATGCTCTGCCTAACACCAATGACAACATAAAAAACCAAGTACACGATGCGCGAGAGGTGGCGAGACAATTCGCGAGCGTCGGTTGGTAGGAGATGGGGCGAGTGCCGGACGCGCCATTGGTACCGCGCAATCACCAAGGCGCTAAGCAGAAATCCGAACAGCACATGGATATTGATCCACGATTCGAGCATGTGCCTGAGCCACGAACCGTCGAGCAGGCTCAGAACTCCGAGCGACGCAACGAGTAGCCCCGTGCATCCATAGAGAGCGATGAGCATTCTCTCCCGGAAACACGCGTGGACCCAGGGATTGACGGAGGGCTCGGCTTGTGCGGCCATTTTGTTCCCCGCGCTAAGGTGGGATCACGGTTACCCACACGAAAGCACTTTGCAGTACAAAGTATATTATATCCGAAGGCGAGCGCAAGCCCTAAACGAAGCCCTCTGGCAGCCATAGGTGCCGGCCGTTCGCCCGCAAGACACCGGGTGATATGATGCCCGCGGCGCCCGTTCGCTCGCATCGCCGGGTAAATCGTGACTCATTAAATGGAGGGAATATCGTGTCCACTCCCGCTAGAAAGAACGATCGGAGCGTATTTGCGGAAATCGAACGGATTTTTGCTCTACAGCAATCTCATCAGTGGGTGATGAAAGCCACGACTGCCGAACAACGTAAAGAAAAGCTGCGGAAGCTGAAATCGGCCGTGGAGGCTTACGGCGATGAGATCGTGGCCGCAGTGAAACAGGACATTCGCAAGCCCGAAGGCGAAATTAGAGTCACGGAATTGCTCAACGTTGGCGCCAATATCGAGAGGAACATCAACAATCTCGACGAGTGGATGAAACCAGTCGAAGTGGTTCCATCCCAGAACAAGAACGATAAGGCGAAGATCGTCTACGAAGCGAGAGGGGTGTGCCTCATATTGGGCCCCTGGAACTTTCCGCTTGGGTTGGTCATGGGCCCTCTCGCGGCAGCCATTGCCGCTGGGAACTGCTGCATCGTCAAGCTCACCGACCTGTGCCCAGCTACGGCCAGAGTGGCCGCCCGGATCGTCAAAGAGGTTTTCGAGGAAAACGAGGTCGCGTTGCTCGAAGGGGGTGTCGATGTGGCAACCGCTTTGCTCGACCTCCCGTTCAACCATATTTTCTTCACGGGAAGTACGCGAGTAGGAAAGCTGGTCATGGCGGCGGCGTCGAAGCATTTGGCCACCGTGACCCTGGAGCTGGGCGGGAAATCTCCCGTCATCGTCGATGAAAGCGCTGATCTGAAGAAGATTGCAGGGGATCTGGCGGCAGCCAAGCAATTCAACGGAGGACAAGCCTGCATCTGCCCGGACTATGTATTCGTCAAGGAGCAGCAGAAGGAAGGCTTGATTCAGGAATTTCAATCCAGGGTAAAACAGAACCTGTATGCGGAAGACGGGAGGATAAAAAAGGAAAACATCGCGCAGATCGTCGATGATCGGAATTTCGCCCGCATCAAGAGGCTCTTCGATGATGCGGTTGATAAGGGCGCCAGAATTGCCGTTGGCGGCATGCTGGAGGCAGCCGACCGCACGATCCATCCGACGATGCTCACTGATGTAACGCCTGACATGCAAATCATGCAGGAGGAGATTTTCGGGCCGATCGTGCCTGTCCTGACTTACAAGAACATCGATGACGTCATCGACTACATCTCGAGCCGTGCCAAGCCTTTGGCACTCTACATCTACAGCAATGACCAAAAGAACATTGACAAAGTACTCAGCAGAACTTCATCGGGTGGTGTGACGATCAACGGGTTCTTCTCTCATTACCTGGAAAACCAGTTACCTTTTGGCGGCGTCAATCAAAGCGGCATGGGCAGCTACCACGGGCTCTTTGGGTTCAAAGCGTTCTCTCACGAGCGCGCGATTTATCGCCAAGAGAATCGTTAGGTCAAGCTTGATTCGAGCGAATGTCGCCACAGAACTTCCTCCACGGCATGCGACCGACTTTTGCGCAATATCAGGGAGGCACGCTCCCGCGTCGGCTGGATGTTCTGCAGTAGATTGGGCAGGTTGATTGTTCGCCATATTTCGCGGCCGGTTTTTCGAACCTCGGACGGTCGTAAAGCCTTATAGTGATGAAAATAGGAAGTGGGTCGTTGAAAGACCGTCTTCTGAAGTACCGAAAACCGATCAACGTACCACTGCTCGATGTCGTTCTGGTCTGCGTCGAGGTAGATGCTGAAGTCGAAATAGTCCGCGGCTACAACCGCATTGTCTCGAGATCCTTGCAAGACATTGAGTCCTTCAAAGATCAGCACCTGGGGCAGAGTGATGGCTTGAAACTGCTCCGGCACGATGTCGTACAGCTCGTGCGAGTAGACGGGCACTTGAAGGCCGGACTTGCCCGCCTTCAGGTTTGTCAGAAAAGCCAGCATGCTTTCAAGATCATAGCTTTCGGGAAACCCTTTGCGACGCATCAGATCCCGCTGCTCTAGGATCGCGGTGGGCCACAAGAATCCGTCTGTTGCAACAAGTTCGACCGTGCGGCCGGCCTGAGCAAGTACTGCTCGAAGAACCCTGGAAAACGTACTCTTACCAACGGCGACGCTTCCGGACACCGCGATCACAAATGGGTAGGTCGATGTTTCCTCTATTCGCAGGTCTATGAGACGGCACAGGGGACCAATCACCTCATCCACCTCCGATACGAGCATTGGTTCATTGATGCCTTTTAGCGAAGACAAGGCGTCGACCGAGAGACGATAAGTTCCCGCGCCGAACCGCGCCCATTGTGATCGAGTGAACGAATCAAAGAAGTATGTGGATCTGTCACGTTTCATAGGCCAATGGGCGAATTCTACTGCCAGCCATGCGGGTAAAGTGGCCGGTTTGCTGGGTAGTGCGAAGTCTCCTATTTCTTCGCAGTCAATGCGTTCCAGGCTGCTAGGGAGTCCATGTAGTCTCGCCAATGCGTGATCTTTCGGTTTTCGATCTTGATGATTGAGCAGAACCGATTATTGTATTTCGCGCCCGTCGCGAGGATGGTCCCGTGGACCTCGTATTCTATGACACAGCCGTCGTCTGTCTTGTGGGTAATCAACTTGTCGGCGGACTGAAGTGCGATGTTGTCGACATAGCCACTGAACGCAGCCATCAGGTCGGTTCGCCCTTCGATAACGCGAGGCCAACCCAGATCGTAGAGAACCTCGTAGGTGACGTCCTCGGCGACGATGTCGAAGAAGTGCTCACCATCGACGAGGTCACCTAGCGCCTCTCGAACCAGATTGAAGTAAGGGTCAGCAGCCTCGTAGGCAGCGTATTTCGGCTTCGGCATTCCAAACTTCTTGCGCGCTTCGGTAGGTTGCTCAGGGAACCGTGTGCTTACCACCCGCATAATAAGCTACCTGGCGTCGGGAAGGTCCTCAGTGGTGCCTCGTCATGCTTCGCAGTGCACTTTGGAATGGGTACGGTTTAGGCCGGCTTGAGCTATTTCTTGCGGAATTCCCTCAAGTTCCTGCGCTTTGCGCCGATGGCGTAGTAGTCGACTGCGGTCACTGTTCGGGAGCCCCAGCTTCGCGAATGGCGCAATGCACAACGCTTGAATGCCCAGGCTGGACGGCGAGGGTGCGGGTGCTTTTGCTCCCTGAATTGCATGGCGTTGCGTAGTGGAGGAGCAGTCGACGTGCACGTCATGTTAGGCGTGCATCGGCGGCGAGGTGCGAATTATGTGAAGCCGCTCCAACGCTCCAGCCGGAATTTGAGCAATATGGAACTTGAGATCGCGGCGCCGCGGCATTTAATGGAGAAAACGCAGATGGCTAGGTTGGTACTGACTGTCGACGACTCCCCGTCAATTCGTCTGATGATGCAATTGACGTTGAGCGGCGAAGGTTACGAGGTGAAGCAAACAACGGACGGTGTCGAAGCATTGGAATTCGCGCGAGACCACAGTGCCGATCTGGTCCTGACAGACATCAACATGCCTCGCATGGACGGCTTCACGCTGATTCGAGAGTTGCGCATGCTTCCTGCATACAAATGCGTCCCAATGCTGGTGCTAACGACCGAGTCGACACAAGACAAGAAAATGCTTGGGAAAGAGGCGGGAGCTACCGGCTGGTTGGTGAAGCCGTTTAATCCTCAACAACTGTTGGCGGCAATAAATCGGGTTCTGTAACCCAAGTCGGGTTGACACTCGGAGTGGTCTGATATGCGCGAATTATCATTGGAGCCAGATGGCTCGCAGCAGCAAACGGACAATGTAGTCGCGCTGCTAGGAATCATCAGCTCGCAAATCCAGGTCGCGCTTCACGAGTCGGACGCCCCAGCGTCGACGCTGGTGCAAGCGGTGCACTCGATGAGCGGGGCGACTCAGATTATCGCACAGTGCCTCGCCGACTTCTCTGGCTCGCCGGCCCGTGTATTTCAGGATCTCATGCTCTTGCATGACGATTTACACTCACGGGCGAGCAAGGCTGGCGCAGCCATCCAGTTTCACGACCGCATGGTACAGAGCTTGACGCATGTTTGCTCGAGCCTGTCGCGGCTGGCAGAATTCATGTCGTCCGACAGCGCGCCGAAGTCGGCAGCCGAGTGGAACGAGCTGAAGGAGCGTGTCCGAGCAGCGCAACATCAGGGAAGCAGCGCCGACAAGAAGTTCGAGCTGTTCTAGACTCCGCGGCGGGCGCCCGATCGAGAGGCTGGTTTGCAGCCTAAGGCGTCTTGCAGGGATTGGAGCTCGCGGTCGGCACAATCGAGGATACAGATACAATCCTTGTCCGATAGGCCGATGATGGAAAAGGCGTCAACGCCATCCATCTCGACGATTCGGGGAGGCGCCATCTTCAGGGCCTTGGTGAGCACAACGCCGGCAATCAGAATGTCCGACAGATCAGCGTCGCCTCTGTGCTTGCGCTCGCGCTCCTCCTGATCGCCGACAGCCGTGTACATTTCTTCGGCAAATCCCCAATTCTCCAAGACGGCCTTGCCGATCGATGCGTGCCACTCCGACACCAGATCTATGAAGGATTTGGGGTTGTGCAATGCGCTCAACTTGCCGACTGCGCGAACCATGATGTACATGCGCCCAATCCCATGCAGGAGCCCTGTCAGGAAAGCCTCCTCGGGATTGACTTTGGTACGTCGTGCCACGTCTCGACAGATCGACGCCGCGGCGATGCTCTCCAACCACAATTCATTCAAGAGCTTTGCGATGGTAGATAGGGACTTCTCGTCCTTCATTTGTTGAACCGCAAACGCCATTGCGGCACTTTGCACGAACTGATGGCCTAGGCGGATAATGGCGGCTCTCAAATCGGTCAATGGTTTGCCCGTTTGATTGAATGCTGCCGAGTTGGCTGTTTGCAGAAGCCTACCAGCCAAGCGCGGCTCCGCACCGACGATGGTGACCGTTTGCTCGGGCGTTGTGGCCGGATCAGCCAACGCATTGCGGATTCGAATCACGATGTCCGGAAAGCAAGGAAGATTCACCGTCCCAGTCGACACTTCAGCCGCCAGCTGAACGAGGAACTGGACTGCTGCGCCTCGGGCCTCCTCGGGTGCAGCATTGGTGGGGCCAACGGATTGGCTACTGGATCTATAGGTGGGTGCCGCGGGAACATTCGCCATCATCGACCACCCCGCTGTTGTTCTGCCCACAATATATTGCGGTGCAACATTTCAACTGACCCCATTGGGCCGCCCGTGACGCTAACTACGCATTGACACTGATTTCGGCAGGAATACTGAAAACTTGAGCAAGAAAGCCTCGCTCCGCTAGCTCGAACCGGCACTCTCAAAGTTCGCGGAAGCTGGTTATCGCTGAGTCTTCAGTGGCCAATTGCAACATCACATACTCAAAAGCCGACTGCACCGCGCGTTGCGCTTCGACCCGACTCCCTTCGCGCTCTTGGTCGGTCATATATTTGCGCAACATCTCCGGTCGACAAATGTATCTGGGCTTGAGCGAGTTCAGCGCGATGCAAGCTATATCGGCTAGAAGCGCCGGATTCGCTTGGATTGCCGCAGTGCTTTCAGCAAGGCCAGCGACCAACTCGAAAACAATTGTCTCCGGTTGGTTTTTAACGCTATCAAACGGGCCAGGGATCGTTGTCATGGCGAAAGTCATTCCTTGCAATTGTCCGCGCGATTCAGTCAGCGACACGGCACCACAGCAAAGAATAGTCGAATATCAGCGTGTCATGTCGATTCTCTGTATTTAACTGAGGATTGGAACACACAATGCCGCACCGTGAAAAGAGGCGCCGGCACGCCGAAGCTTCTGGTCTACGGGTGCACGCTCCACCCCTGGTTTGCAGCTACCTTCACCCCCTTTGGACGCCTTCTCGATCAGGGCTGCCACCACCGTTGAACCTGCGCGCTCGCATCGCGCCGCTGTATACTGTGGCGTGAGCCATGCGTTGGCACTATGGGTTGGCGCCTGTGCCCACCTGCTCGTCAACTACCAAAGACTTCCATATGACTATCCTGCCTCGTTTCTTCGGTGTCACGCTGGCCCTAATGTTGGGCTCTGGTGTGGCATACGCCAACGAATACGATGAGACAATCCAACTATTCAAGCATGCCGGAGAGAGTGCCGTCTTTTTCACCGATTGTTATGCGTACGCCGTATTCCCAACCATTGGCGCCGGCGGCCTCGTCGTCGGCGGAGCTCGGGGCAAGGGTCAGGTATATGTGCACGATCAGGTGGTCGGCGACGCCGTGATGACGCAGTTGAGCATCGGGCTTCAGGCGGGCGGCAAGGCTTATAGCGAAATCATATTCTTCCAGGACAAGCGATACTTGGACGAATTCGAATCCGGTAAATTTGAATTTGCGGCTGGCGCCAGCGCCGTCGCGATCAGAACGGGAGCCTCCGCGAGCGTCGGCACAGATCACGCCTCGTCGGGAGCGAGTGGCGGAAAAAACAATGCCACAACCAATGGCGACTACCAGACCGGCATGGCGGTGTTTACCATTGCCAAGGGCGGCCTCATGTTCGCTGCCGATATTTCCGGCGAGAAGTTTGCCTACACCGAACGGCCGGGAAAATAGCGTCGCGATTCGACTCTATTGATGGGCTGAGGCTTCAGGGTCTTACTGCGACCTGATCGCCTTCAAATGCATATAGCGGGTGGACCTCGAGCACCGTAGCCCATTCGCCGCCCGACTCCCGCGACTCGGAAAAATTACCTATCTTTTCCAGTGGCCGAGTCTGGCACTCTTGTGTGCCCGGCACGGTGAACGTGAGATGTTGCACGAAATCCAATTCGGCTTCTTGGTCCGCGGCGAGGTGCGGATGGCAACCGGCCAAAATCTCTGCGCGACCTCGAGGACCAGGTGCCGGAGCGGGGCGCGGAGCCTCGGGCGCCGGGACGGCGGATGGCGGCTGCTCCTGCAAAGAGACGCCGGCGGAATGTCGATGATGAACATAGCGAATCAATAGGCCAACGATTACGGCGATGCCGATCGCATACAGCGCCAGGCGCAAGAGCGAAGGGCCCGTCGCGGGCTCGCTCATAGAGGGGGCAAATGCTGCTCGATTCGGCAGCGGTTCTGTATCGCCTTCAGATCGGTGGCCTGCGCGTTGCCATTCCTAGAGATGCGGTGCGCCTGTTGGTAGGCACTATCCTCCCGTTGCTCGCATTCAATCGCCATCCGCTCGGGCGAACCGGCAGCGGTCACCGTCGATTGCGTTGTATGCGCAATCGACACAATTCGGCCACGAATAGACACCTGCCGTTGGCAGGCGTCCACAACTCATTGTCGGGATCAAGAGCCTTGACCACGTCCGGTGCGGCGTCGTCGACCGTCCACTGCAGGACCAGGGTCTCAGGTTCCGCCGGAGCAATGTGCAGCAAATCCAGTATGTGCGCGGCTTTTTTCTCGCGGGGGCTATCGGGTCGATGCCCGAATGTGTCGGCGTCGCTTCCGATCGCGTTGGCGCCGGATGGCCTCGGTTCAGCCTCTTTCGGGCTGTCGCACATGCGATCGGAATAGGTAGAGGTTCCGTTGGCGTCCACGCATCTAAAAATGGTGGCGTGCGCGGTGGCGCTCAACGACAGGAGCACGCCTGCGACCGAGGCGCCGATTGCGCGTCGGTGGGGAGCTCGAGCAGAGCTCGCAAGAGTGTATGGCGATGTGCGCATGTCCGTTGCCAGATAAATCCGCGATGGGTTCATCGGCTCGGCCCCCCATTGGGGGGATACGCTCGCAGGCTTTTGAGCGACAGCATTCCACGGCGAGAACATAGTGGCTGACAGGTGGCGGGTACGATCGAATGAGCAACTCTTCGCTGCTGGGCAGACGTCAATTTCTTGTGGGGGTGGTGCCGGCAGCGACGTTAGGCACGTTAGGCGTTTCCGCTTGCTCGAACAGCGGACCACCGTCAACTTCATCGAGCTTCGCGCCGACTTACTTTAACAGCGCCGAATGGGCGTTCATCAACGCGGCAGTTGCGCGCCTGATTCCGTCGGAAGGGGCGGGTCCGGGCGGAGTGGATGCCGGGGTGCCGGAATTCATCGACCGCCAAATGGAGCTGCCATACGGTCACGGTGCCTATTTTTATTTGAAAGGCCCCTTCCTCGACAATTCTCCGCCGACGCTGGGCTACCAGCTGCGGTACACACCGCGTGAAATTTACCGACTCGGCATTGTCGCCGCCAACTCCGCGACACAAAAATCGCTGGGCAAGGATTTCCCTCAGCTTGTCTCTGCCGACCAGGATCGCTTTCTTGCCGCAATCGAGAAGGGCGAAGCCACTTTTGCGACTGTGCCCGCGACTGTCTTCTTCGCGCAGCTGCTGACGAATACCAAGGAAGGTTATTTCGCAGACCCACTGTACGGCGGCAATCGGGGAATGGCCGCGTGGAAATGGATAGGCTTTCCTGGTGCCCGGGCTGATTTTACCGACTGGATCGATCAGGCGGGTCGCCGCTATCCCTATGGCGCGGTCTCGATCAGCGGTGCAACCGATGGCTGAGCGCAAAAAGAGCGTGGACGCGGTCATCATCGGCTATGGATGGACCGGGGCCATTCTGGCGAAGACTCTCACGGATGCCGGCTTATCCGTAGTGGCGCTCGAGCGCGGTCCGGCTCGCGACACATCCCCCGATTTTGAGTTTCCAAGGATCGCGGACGAACTCAAGTACGGCGTCCGAGGCGATCTTTGGCAACCTCTGGCCAACGAGACTGTCACGATCCGCCATAGTCCGAGCGACGTCGCCGTTCCTTATCGGAAGTACGGTTCGTTTGTCCTCGGCAATGGCGTGGGTGGCGCCGGCGTGCACTGGAATGGGCAGCTCTGGCGTGCATCGCCTGAAGACCTGAATCTGCGCAGCCATATCGAAGGACGCTACGGAAAGAAGTTCATTCCGCCGGACATGACCATCCAAGACTATCCGGTCACGTTCGGCGATTTGGAACCGCACTTCGATCATTTCGAAAAGGTTTGCGGCGTATCCGGTGTCGCCGGCAACTTACGCGGCCAGATCAAGCCCGGCGGCAATCCCTTCGAAGGACCTCGCAGCGACGAGTTTCCCACCCCTCCGTTGCCGCCGATTTATGCCGCTCAGCTTTTCGAGAAAGCATCCGCGGAGCTGGGCTACAAATCCTTTCCCACTCCGGCGGCGAACAGCTCCATTGCCTACACGAACCCCTACGGCGTGCGGCTGGGGCCGTGCAATCTTTGCGGCTTCTGCGAGCGCTTCGGCTGCTTTCTGTACTCCAAGGCAGCGCCGCAGACCACGATTTTGCCGATTCTGCAGGGTCGCTCCAATCTGGAGGTACGTACGAACTCCTACGTTACCAAGATCTTGCTGGATAACACGGGCAAGATAGCGACGGGTGTTCTCTACATAGATGACAGCGGGCGCGAGATTGAACAGCCAGCCTCGCTCGTCATTCTTTCCGCATTCCAGATGCATAACGTGCGTCTGTTGCTGCTCTCGAAGATTGGCACCGCCTACGATCCGGCGACCGGGAAAGGTGTCGTGGGCAAGAACTACGCCTATCAAATGTGTGCCGAGACCGCCGCCTACTTCAGCGAGGATGTCGAAATCAATCCATTCATCGGAGCGGGCGCGGCAGGTCAGCGAGTCATTGATGAGTTCAATTCG